>Ga0265316_10000271_pt1 | contig 58103 bp, 108 predicted proteins | sample 4522metaG_FD_202092 | JGI IMG/M metagenome (GOLD analysis project Ga0265316, IMG submission 202092) | Rhizosphere microbial communities from Carex aquatilis grown in University of Washington, Seatle, WA, United States - 4-5-22 metaG | ecosystem: Host-associated > Plants > Roots > Rhizosphere >... | reverse complement strand
TGATTGATGTAAAGTGTGCGAGTTCCAGTTGCATAAGAAGCTGCTCTTAATGTTCAGTAGGAATTTATAATGTAATCATGGTTGGCAACATGAAACGCAATAATTTTTCCGAGACATTTTTCATGCTTGAAATAGTATGTGAGAGACGTAAGTAAAAGGCTTACACTGGAATATATGGAGTGGTAACTCAGTGTGGTAGAGTGTTTCCCTGAAGAGGAAATGGTCGGGGGTTCGAATCCCTCTCACTCCACAAATTGAAATAATTTAAAATATTTCAATACCAATAAGTATTTATATTAAAAAATATATGAAAAAAATTTGTACTAAATGTAAAATTGAAAAAAATGAAAACGAATTTCATAAAAGAACTAAAAATAGAAGACATTCAATTTGTAAGGAATGTAAAAAAAATTATGATAAATATTGGTATGGAAAAAATATAAATCGTAGAAATAAATTAAAACATAATGCAAAAGAACGATTAATAAGAAATAAAAATTTTATTCGTAATTATAAAATATCAATAGGATGTCAAATATGTGGATATAATAAATCATATAATGCATTAGAATTCCATCATAAAAATGATGATGATAAAAAATATAACATTTCATTAATGAAAACGTTATCAATTAAAACAATTGAAAATGAAATAAAAAAATGTATGATAGTATGCGCTAATTGTCATAGAGAAATTCATGAAAATTATAATGCGATAGTCGTATAGTGGTCGATTACGCCAGCCTTCCAAGCTGGAAAGAGAAATCACATCGTGGGTTCGAATCCCACCTATCGCTCAAAGGTCTGAGGGAGTCCTTTAAAGGTATAAATAACCTGTCCCTCTCCATAGTGATGTGGCGTAATGGTAAACGCAGGACTCTTATAAAGTCAAGATTGTGGGTTCAAGTCCCACCTTCACTACAATATGCACAAGTAGCTCAGAGGCAGAGCGTTACTCCGTTAAAGTAAGGGTCGGGATTTCAATATTCTCCTTGTGCGCAATTAAAACATATAATTAATGTATTTAATATAAAATAAATAAATTAATGCCTTCTTCATATAGCGGTCGATTATACCGGATTTGTAACCCGGTTCTTAACAAGACACGTTGGTTCGAATCCAACAGAAGGCTCTAAATGATTGTAACGCAATAAGTTATAAATTGCCCCTATAGTATAATGGATAAGTGCATAGGTCCTCTAAACCTACAGTCGTGGTTCGATTCCACGTAGGGGTACAAAATTTAATTATTTTATAACGCATAATTAATAAATTTTAATTAATATTGTAAAATAATTTATATACATTTAAATAATAACATAAAAAAATGAAGAATTTAAGAATACCTTGTAATTTTTTTGAAACAAAAGGAATTGGTCAAAGTAATGATTCAGATTATCCATCAAGCTATCATTTAGCATTAATGGATTGTGGTATAGAAACAATGAATATTATGACATATTCATCAATTTTACCTGCAGAAGCTAGTTTAATTGAAATTCCAGATAAAAGTTGGTTTAATGATAATTTTGGAAGTGTTATGGAAAGTATAATGGCTGTTCATCATGGGACTAGAAGTCAATTAGTTAGTGCTGGTTTATGTTATAATTGGTTATATGATTCAGAAAACAAAAAAATTGGTGGGTTGGTAGTTGAAAGACATGGAAATTTTAGTAAGGAAGCAACAGAAGAAAGATTATATCAATCAATTTATGAATTAAAAAATAAATCATTTAGTCATTTTAATTGGAATGAAGATGAATTTAAAATATTAGTTTCATCTTTTGAAATTGATGAACAATATGGTACTGCAATGGCAGCATTATGTTTTACAAATTATTTTACTAGAGATGAAATAAATTAAAAATATGAATACAGTAATTTGTCCAAAATGTAAAAATGTTATTATTGTATCAAAAGATAAAGATTTTGTTATTTGTTGTGGTGAAGTAATTAATGTAATAAATGCTCCCATAGTCCAATGGATAGGGCAAGGGTTTCCTAAACCTTAAATACAGGTTCGATTCCTGTTGGGAGTGCCAAAAAAATAAAATATGAATAAAGAAAAAAAGTTATATGTGTATTATGTGGTAGAGAATGGTTACCTAGAATAAAAAACTTATGTGAATGTGGTGGTTTTTGTACTTGGGGATATGAACCAAATAAACCAGAAAGTTTTATTGTTGATGAAAATGGTATTTAAAACCAGTACCAAAAGACGTTCTCGATAATATAAATAATAATAATATACCTCTGTAGTTCAACGGATAGAATGGTTGATTTCGACTCAACTGATGCGAGTTCAATTCTTGTCAGGGGTACAAAAATAACATGCGCTAGTATCTCGCTACGCTACGAACGTAGAGAAGAGTAATTGGATACATGAGGGTTCGAATCCCTTCTGGCGTTCAAATTTTAATTGCAGTATAGGTGTTGATGGTTGCACATGACATTACCAATGTTAAAGATTGAGTCCGAATCTCAAATACTGCTCTTTATAATTTATTTAATGTATTATTGTGATAAATTCAATTATTATTTATATCTTTGCATATTAAAATAATATATGCAAGCTAATGATTTAATTAATGGATTATTTGAATGTTGTTCAGGATTGTTTTGTTGGATAAACATTTATAGATTAGTGAAAGATAAATGTTTAAAAGGAGTTTCTTGGATTCCATTATCATTTTTTACGCTTTGGGGATTTTGGAATTTATATTATTATCCAAGTTTAAATCAAATGCTAAGTTTTCTTGGCGGTTTATCGATTGTTTTTGCTAATGTTGTATGGTTAACATTAGTATTTTATTATAAATATAGAACAAAAAAATAAATTTGATATGTTTATAATTACAAATAAAGCAACCGGAGAAACTATCATATTTCCGACACCAGAAGGTGGACAAACTGATATTGATGCATTACCATGTAGTGTCTTAACAAAAGATGAAATTAATGAATATTTAATGTTTCATAAAAAATTAAAAAAGAAAATTAAAAAATAACACAGAGGATTCATCGCTGTACTTTTTAAAGTATAGAGGAAGTTCAGAACTCAACTGCATAAAACAGGAGACTTAAATTGTCGTTATTACTGTTGAATGAGCAAGCCATACAGACTTAGACGGATTGCAGGTCTATAATAGTCGGGTTGGTGCACCTGAAAGGGATTTACTTATTTAAGTAAATAGACAAATGATGAAATAATTGTTTTTTCTTTTATTTAATATGAAATAAAAGAACAATTAAACAGAATTCTGGCTACGCTCATGTTATTTTTTAATTCATATTGAAACTTTTTAAAATAATTTTCGTTATTATACTAATACGCAAGGTAATTACAACTTATATTTACATAAAATTTAAAATAAAATGACAACAAGTGCAAAATTATTCGAAATTGCTGATACATTATCAAAACTAACTGTATTGGAAGCAAATGAATTACTTAATATTCTTGAAAATGATTATGGTATTAAACCAGAAGATACTGGCATAATAATACCCACACCAGTAATTGAAACGAAGGTAGTTGAACAAACAGAATTTAATGTTTATTTAAAAGAAATTGGTGGACAGAAATTACAAATTATTAAGAAAGTAAAAGAATTACTTAATTCAGAATTAAAAGCATCAAAAGAATTGGTTGATTCTGCTCCATGTTTGTTATGTGAAAAGACTTCAAAAGTTAATGCATATACATTCAAATCTGAATTAGAAAATCTTGGTGCTATAATTGAAATAAAATAAAATATAGATTATATAACCACATAATTTAGTATTTATTATAAATTAAAATTATGTGGGAATATAATAGAATTTCAATAAAATTTTTAGTGTGTCGTGACTTAATTGATAAATTAAATGAATTAGGTTCTAAGGGTTGGGAAGTAATTTGCTATAATGAAATTCAACCAGATATTTTGGGTGGTTATTATAATGCTAGTATTTTTTTAAAAAGAAATTCAGATGGGAATAAGAAAAGCAATAACAATATATGATGAGGATAGTTCCATGACACTATTTAAACCATTCTCTGAAGAATATAAAAATCAACTACTTGTTATTTACGAAGATGCCTATGGTGAGGCAGTATTAGAAATTAAATCAATAAAAGATATTAAAAAAATTTTGGTGGTTCTGATGAAGAATTCAATGAAATTTTAACACAACTGTCATAAAATTCCAACATGTTTTGTAACATTTTCATATATAATTCGTATAAGTATTAAAATAATATTATGAAAAAAGAGTTAAAAGTCGAAATAACTGAGGTCTTTATGGCGAAAGCTGGAAGAGGTGATAAAGGTTTTGATAGATGTTTCTACGGTACAATCGTAAGAAAAAGAGATGAAAACAACAATCCTGTTGTTTATGGTAAAATCAAAGTTAACGATAGTTATGTAATTGCTATGGCTGAAAATCAATGGGAGCTTGGTGAAAAATTAGACCAACTAGTATTATATGTACTTAATTATTGCGAATAAAAATAAAAAATTTATAAATAATGCCAGAATGATTCATGAAAGACTTTGAATTACTTAAACGAACATATCCTGTTTCTAAATGTGAACGTTTTTGTGATGGTTATGAATTTATAATGAAAAATAGTACTTCTAAAGAACGTAAAGAATGGAATATTAATGAAAAAGAATTACAACAAGTAATTAAAGAAGGTGAAAAATACATATATCAAGTAGCAAAAGAAGGAAAAGAATTTAAAGTTATGTGTTTATGTTTTAATAATTATGAAATAATTAGAAAAAATATATTTAAATTTGATGATGATTAATGATTCTGTAGCTGAGTTGGTTATAGCGATGTTCTCTAAAAACATGTCATTCGTGGGTTCGAATCCCACCGGAATCACAAAAAATAAATGTTAAAATAGTTGCAGATTCAAAAATTATGATTAATTTTGTTCCCTCAAAGTATTTATATTTTTATAGAAAATAAAAATTAAAAAACAAAAGTCATGAAATTGTAGATAAAATTAGTTACAGTAACAAGAAAGGACTTAAAAAACGGTCAACAACTTGTACAATCAGCACATTCTTTAGCAGAATTCGCACATCAATTTCCTAATCATTTCAAAGATTGGAAACAAAATTCTAATTACATTATTTCATTATCGGTCGATAATGAAGAAAAACTTCAAAGATTATATTACAAATTGCAAGACAATGGTGCTAATGTTGTGGCATTTACCGAACCTGACATTAATGACCAATTGACTTCTATTTGCTATTACGGTACGCCCGAAATGCGAAAATTAACAGAAAAATTAGACTTAGCATTAAACAATTAAAGCCATGAAACATACATAGGTAGCTAGAGCACCATAATAATAACACACTAAAATTCGCAAATCGAGAATTTGACATCACAAATTGCGATATCAAGTTTAATACATAAAAAAATAAATAATTAAATTTTAATAATCATTATTATGGAAACAATTATAAAAATCAATATCTTAAAAATGAAAGAAGATATTAAAGCAAGAGTTGAATTACAAAAATTTTATAAAAATCAAAGAAAAACAGTGAAAATTGTTGGTGAAAGAAAAATGCCAGCAAGTGAAGCATGGTATAAACATTATACTAATAGAGAAGATTTACGAATCTTATATGCTGCTTATGGTATTGCCAGAGGTAAAAGTTTTTCACAAATTGAAAATCATTATCCCGAAGATAATCATCCACTTCAAAAATATCAAAAAGCAATTGATAGAATTTTAGAACCATATAAGTACTTGGTGGAAATTCCTGTTTTGGAATAAAAAATAAAAAGGGGTTAGTCCCCTTTTTTTCTTGCATCTAATTAAATTATTATGTAGTTTTACAGAAAAATAACTTTATATTAATTATAAACGAACATGTCAGAAATTAATGATGATAAACTTAAAGAAAAAATAAATGAAATTTCGGAAGATGTTTCTTCAAAAGAAAAAGAATTAATTTCTTCTGAAGATGTATCTCAAGAAACTTCAGAAGAAGAAGTTAAAGAACTTACTGAAGAAGAAAAGAAGGAACTTTATATTAAGCAATTAAAAGAGGCACGTGTAAAATCACATCCTATTAAGCATAAAGGTAATTTGACTATAAATCAATTTCCTATTTCTTATAGAAAAGAACGTAAACGTAAAAATAAGATACAACGACAATCTCGCAAAGCAAATCGTTAATTAAAATTATAAAATCATGAATACATTTTTTAATCAGAGAGTACCAAATAGTCATTATTGGACAAATTTAAAACAATTACTTCAACATTTTAAATATATTGAAGAAGGTATAATAAATGATGCTGATGAATTAACAAAAGAACATCTTATAATTGGTTTTAATAATTGTATTAAACATGGATATAAAATAGTACCAACAAATAAATTTAATTTAGTAATGAGTCCTGTTTTTACATCTATTAATGAAATCATTGATTATATTAATGATGAAAAATATAATCAAAAAGAATTTTGTTTAATACTCAATAATTCAATTAATACTGGATTTAATTTATCAAATGGATTAAAAATGGAAAGACATGATGTTTATAAACGCATTGATGGTGAAAGAAAATATCAAGATATACGTTGGAATACAAATCTTAACGAAGACCAAATTCCTGATGAAGATAAATCAGTTGCTGAATGGCTTAATTATATTGAATATCATTTAGATAAAGCCAAAAATGAAAATTATCATTTAAATAAAGAAGGTGCACTCGATGAATTACGTAAAGTTGCTGCACTTGCAGTACGTGCAATGGAAATTCATGGTTGTCCTGAAAGACAAATTAATCCTGAAATACAATTATGATAGAATGGTTATTTGATTTATGGAATGATTTATGGTATAAATACCATTTCAATAGTATATATGGTACACCTGAAAGTAGAACCAAAGAGTTTAAAACAGGAAATCTTGCACTTATAATTAGTGTATTAACATTAATAATTGTAATTTCTTATATCATTTTTCATGGATAATATTGAAGTTATTGATTTAAATAACACATATTGGGATAGATTAAAAGGATTTGCTACGGAATTACGTATTGATGCTCGTTGGATACTACGTAATAATGATACAAAAAAACCATATGGTTCATTAAGAATTGCATCTCATCCTGATTTACCACCGGGATATCTACGTGCAATATTTACTTACGTTACAAAAATTAAACCAAAAAGTGTAGAAGAAAAAATGAAAGCTGTTGAAGACTATCAAATGAAAATTACAGAATTAGAAGTTTATTCAATTAGCGATGATATTAAAACTGAAAATAAAACCTATGAAGCACCTTATAAAGAACTTGAAGGTATGTTTGGTGTTAAAATATTTGAATAATAATAAAAAATAATTTATATTATGAAAAAAGAAGAAGATACTAACATAATGGAAGAAATAATTATGGAAAAAAAAGAAAAAGACATAACGGCAACTACTGGTAAAGGTGGTGGATTAAGATTTAATAAAGGTAAACTAAGATATGATTTAGTACATCCAAAAGCACATGAAGATATGGTTGATATTCTCACAATGGGTGCTGAAAAATATTTTGACCGTAATTGGGAAAATGGATTAACATGGACTTCAGTTTTGGCTTCACTTAAAAGACATATTACTGCAATTGAAAAAGGTGAAGATTATGATAAAGAAAGTGGAAGATTACATATTGCTCATGCAGCATGTAATGTACATTTTCTTAATGCATTTTATTATATGTTTCCACAAGGTGATGATAGACCTAAAAGATATTTAAAATTACCACATATTGGTTTAGATATAGATGGTGTACTTGCTGATTTCACTAGTGCTTGGAGTATATTATATCCAGAAATATCTGCTATGCCAAATTCATGGTATCTGGATAGAAAAGTGGGTGCAAGATTTGAAGAAATGCGCAATAATAATACATTAGATAATTTTTATTTAAATATTAAACCATTAATTAAACCAGAAGATTTACCTTTTGAACCTCATTGTTACATCACATCAAGACCAGTATCTAAAGAAATTACAGAACAATGGCTTGATAAATATAATTTTCCAGCAAAAAAAGTAATTGGTTTGGATATTAAACAAAGTAAAGTAGATACTGCTAAAGAAGCTGGCGTTGAAATATTTATTGATGATTGTTATGAAAATTTTGTGGAACTTAATAATCATGGTGTTTTTACATACTTATTCTCAGCACCTTGGAATCAACGTTATGAAGTTGGTCATATGCGTCTAAACTCCTTAAAAAATATACCATTACTGAAATAAAACTTTTTAATATAATTGAAATAACTTTCGTTTTTTAGTATTTATAATTAATAAAATAACATTAAATTTAATGTATGAGTGATATTATAAAAGATATTGTTGAAGATATTGATGAAAATTTAAATTTAAAGCCTAAAATGTCAAGAATTGTATTGAAGTGGGTAATTAGAATCGGTATTATTTTAATTTGTGGAGCATTTGTTATTGGACAAATTAAATCAAATCACATTAATAAATTAGATAAAATCCAAAAAAGTGTTGATGATAATACCTTAGCAATTAATAATTTAAATCAACAAATGATTACTGGTTTCAATAATACTAATTTAAGAATTAATAATGTTTATGATGATGCATATAGCGCATTTAATGACTTTCAAATTTATAATAAAAAACAACTTGAAATAATAGTTAAATATGGTCAAACGAATAAAGAATTGGTATTAGAAATGTTGGATGCTAATTCGACCGAAAATACAAAAAATGTGAAAATAAATCTACAACAAAAAAAAGAAGAAAACATTGAAACAAATCCACACGTCAAAAAAAATATTTCAATTGGTGTAAGACCTGCTGTTAATAAAAATGATTAGTTCATGAAACAAATATATCCAAAAAAATATAATAAGAAAAAATTTCAAAAATTTCTTGAAAAGAATAATGTAAGTGAAATCATTATTAATAAATTTAATGAATTACCTGAAAAAGTTGAACGTAACAAAAACGAATTTGAATTATATATTAATTTAATTTGGTATAATATTGGTAATACTTATTATAGTTTTGAATTAAATTACTATTCTGAAGAACTCATAGAATATCTTTTTAATTCAAAAGTGTTTAATGATATAGAACTTAGTGTAAATAATTTAATTTGTGAATTACAGAATTCAAAATTTATTATTGGCGATTGTAAATAATAAAACTTTGTATATAAATGAAAATCGTAATTATTTCTGACTCACATGGGAAACATAAACAATTAGTATTACCTGATGCTGATATGATTATTCATTGTGGTGATATGACAACAAGAGGTTATGAATATGAAATTCAGAATTTTATGAAATGGTATGGTGCTTTAAATCAATATAAATATAAGATTTGTATTGCGGGTAATCATGATATTTTATATGAAAAAAATCGTCAACTTGCCAAATCTTTAGTTCCAGAAAATGTTGTTTATTTAGAAGATAGTGGCGTTGAAATTGAAGGAATTAAATTTTATGGAACACCAGTACAAAAAATATTTTATAATTGGGCATTTAATCGTCCAGAATCTACATTAATTAAACATTGGCGAGCAATTCCTGATGATACTGATGTACTAATAACACACAGTCCACCATATATGATTGGTGATTATGTACCACGTAGTATGCAACATGAAGGTTCACCAAGTCTTTATGATGAAGTCACAAAAAGAATTAAGCCAAAATTATCTGTGTTTGGTCACATACATGCTGGTTATGGTGTATATAATATTGATGAAACAACATTTATTAATGCCAGTAATCTTGATGAAGATTATAATTGTGTAAACAATCCAATTGTAATTGATATTTAAAAAATTGTTTACTATAAGTGATTTATAATTCAAAATTTTATAATAATTTTTAATTTGTTTGTCTTTTGCTTGATATTACTCTATTTATGGGTAAAAATTATTTTATTAAAAAATTAATTTTATATGAATATCAATGAATTATTAGAAAAATTACAAGAAAGATTTTTACCTGAAGATTTAAAAGGCGAATTTACAGCACACGGTAATTGTATTATTTGGGAATATAATCTTGACAATGATGTTGAAGAAATTGAAGTACCTGAAGCTGATGGTGATGAACTTGAATTTGATTTTGAATCATTAAGTTCTGAAGAATTACTACAAGAAGCATATAATAAAGACCATGAATTACTTGAAGTATTTCTCGATGAAATAGATGAATTTAATAATTGGACTATTTCTGACCCAGAAATTAATGAAAATATAATATCTTTTAAAATATTCTAAAATTTTGTAACAAAATGGATTTGTTTTCGTATCTTTACAAAAACAAATCTTATGGGTGGTAAAGCATTAAATAGATTCGGTGTTCAAACCGAAAGAAAAAACACTGAAGAATTTCTAAAAATTGGTAAGGAGATTCAGGAAAAAATATCTATTACAATAGGAATTGAAACTGCAATAGTAAAATGTTATTATTCCAAAACAAATCATGGTGATTTGGATTTATTAATTCGAATTCCAATTATTACTAATATTAATTGGATGGACTATATTCAAAATATATTTAAGCCACATGCGGTTAATGCTAATGGTGGGGTATATTCTTTTGATTATCAAAATTTTCAAATTGATTTTATTTTAATAAATGAAAAAAATTGGAATATTGCACAAACATATATGAATTTCGATTGTATCGGTAATATTATGGGTAAGACTTTTCATAAATTTGGTTTATCTTATGGTTGGGAAGGTCTTGCCTATAAATTCAGAAATTTTAATGGTAGAAATTCTCAAGATATTTTAATTTCAAAAGATGCTAAAAAAATTTTTGATTTTGGTGGTTATGATTATGATGGGTACTTAAATGGTTTCGAAACTCTTGAAGATATTTTTAAATTTTGTATTGATGGTAAGTACTTTGATTCTGAAATGTTTAAAATAGAAAATCTTAATCGAATTGATAGAAAACGTAATATTAAGAGAAGTTCATACAATTTATTTTTGAATTATTTAAAAGATAATAATATTAATACAAAATATGATTTTAATCCTAATAAAGAAACATATTTACCAATAATTAATCAATATTTTCCCGAAGCAAAATTTTTTGAACAACTCGTTGAGTTACAAAAAATTGACAGTAGAAATAAAATAATATCACAAAAATTTAATGGTGATTTAGTTATGTCTTGGCTTCCTGAACTTAAAGGTAAAGAATTAGGAAATGCAATATCAAAATTTAAAAATTCGTTAGATTTTAGATATGAAGATTTTATTTTACATAGTAGCTATGATGAAATTCATAATTATTTCATGAATATTTATAATGAAAAACCATAAAGAAAGAAATGTATTAAAATCTGGAAGTAAAAATTTTAATTCAGAAAATTGGAAGGTTTACCATCCAAATGGAAAACATATGTTTACTTGTGGTGAGAAAAAAGCGCATTGGTATCTGGAAAGAAATCTGGCTGTAGATGTTGGAAATAAAAAAATTAAATTGACTTTTATTCCAAGAGGTAATGGTTTTGAAGATAATGAGGAATTTGGTCGTGGTATAAGAGAAGCTAAATGTGTAGTTACAGGTATTGAAGAAAATTTACAACGTCATCATATTGTACCTTATTGTTATCGTACATATTTTCCAGAAGAATTTAAATCAAAAAATCATCATGATGTTGTTCTTATCAATAATGAAATACATGGAGAATATGAGCAACTTGCAAATTTATATAAGGATGATATTGCGGTAATATTTGGTGTTAAAACCATTAACGAATTTAATATAGAATATACCGCAAGATTACGTGAAATTGGTAAAGAAAATTCAATTATAATACATGCAATTCATTCTTTATTTAAATGTTATGGAAAAATACCATATAATGTAAAACTCGAAAAATTACATTTTGTATCAAAAAAAATAAATATACCATATAATGTAATTAAAGACTTTACATACATTCAAATATATAAATTGTATCTTTTATTGAAACAACAACATATTGATGAAATTTATACGTTTAAAGAAGAAAATAGACATTTATATGACCACGGTTATCATGTTGTACAAAAACTTGATACTGAAGAAAAAATAATGGAATTTGTTAAACTTTGGAGAAATCATTTTATCGATTCTATGCACCCTAAATATATGCCTAATGGTTGGTCAATTGATTTTAGAATTAAAACAAAAATATAAAATTCTTGCATATTTGAATTTTAATTATTAATATTGCAATACAATTTAAAATAAAATTAATTAAATATAATCATTATTATGAAACTTTATAAGGCATTAAAATTAAGAAAAAGTTTAATTGGTGAAATCACCAAACTTAAACAACAAATAAAAGAAAAAAATTCATATTTAGAAGGTTCAGTAAATGCTGAAAAGTATAATGTAGAAAAAATCTACACCACACTTTTGAAAAAAATCGATGAACTTACTGGATTAAAATTTGCCATTAATGCAGCAAATGTCGAAATTCAATCTAAAATTTATGTGCTTTCTGAAAATAAAGCACTTATAGCATTTTGGAATGAAGTATCGGTTGCTGAAGGTACTCAAGTAACTGGCTTTAGTGAATTGATTAAAAACTATAAAGTTCAATTTGATGAAGAAAAACGAAATGGTATTATTATCGAACTTCAAAAAAGAGTTGATGCATTACAAGAAGAAATTGATAATTATAATTATACCACAGATATTCCTTGGGATTCACCAGAAGAAGAATAAATGAAATTGGAGTGCTGCGTTGAGTAACAATAGTTGATATGAAACTTCTGATACAATGGTAAATGATAGAGATTAGAATGTTAAAAATTTTTGAATTCACCACTGATAAAGTCTTAAGAATCAAGTGTTAAAACTCAACTACTTCATTAAATACTTTTGCTAAAGACGCACACTTCTTTTATTATTAATATTTTATGAAAAACTTAACCCCACAATTTGATTTTGATGATATTCTTATTGTACCAAAAGTAAACACCGATATTACTAGTCGATACAAAGATATAACATTACCAAAAACATTACCATTATTCACAGCACCTATGGATACTGTCGTAAGTCTTGATAATATAAATATTTTTAAGCGAAACAGAATCAATATTACATTACCTAGAACAATTCAATACGAACAATTTCTTACTCGTGAAATATTAAATAATAAAACTACTGATGATGATGTATTTGTAAGCATGGGGTTTGCAGACCTTGATAAATATGAATTAAATTCATATCGAGATTTTCATCGTAATGCACATATTCTTATTGAAATTGCAAATGGTCATATGCAAAAAATTGTTGATTATTGTAAGGATATTAAATGTCATAGACCGGATATTATAATTATGGTTGGTAATATTGCTAATCCTGAAACATATCGTTGGTACGCTGAAAATGATTGCGTTGATTATATTCGAGTTGGTATTGGAAACGGTTCAGGATGCCTTACAACGAAACAATCTGGTATTGGATATCCAATGGCATCATTAATTCATGCAATATATTTAGAAAAGCAAAAATTCATTGAAGATAATGATATTGATAAAAAATATGAGAATTCTTTATTATTCTTCAAATATATTAAAGTAATTCCAAAAATTGTTGCTGATGGTGGTATGAAAAATTATTCAGATATTATCAAAGCATTTGCATTAGGCGCAGATTATGTTATGCTTGGTTCTATTTTTAATAAGGCATTTGAAAGTTGTGCTGATAACTATTTATATGGCATAAAATTGAATAATAGTATTGCCAAATATTTTTATACTAAAGGTTATCCAGTAAAGAAATATTTCAGGGGCATGAGTACAAAAGCTGCACAAAAAGCAATGGGTAAAACTAGTTTCAAAACATCTGAAGGTGTTGTCAGATTTAGAAAGGTGGAATATTTTTTGCAAGGTTGGATTGAAAACTTTGAACATTATTTGAGAAATGCTATGAGTTATTCAAATGCAAAAACATTAGAAGAATTTATTGGCAAAGTTGAAATTTGCCAAATTACAAAAAATGCTTATGATAGATTTAACAAATAAAAATATTGATGAAATTAATACTCTTGTGCAAAAATATGCACCAGTATTAGAATCAATCAAACCAGAAACACAACCATATATAGCATATATTATTGAAATAGCTTATAATTATCTTCAAGAAAAATATAAAGACCTGCATAAAGATTGGAAATCTTGGATGATAGTTATATTGAAAAATCAATTTAATAATATTAATAATGATAATGATATATTAAAAAATATTGATGATTTTATAATATATCATCATTCTAATTATCAAAAGTATTGTGAAGATACTATTAGTGCTAGTGAATTTGATAGAGACCACAGATTTGTTTATGATTATTTAAATAATAATCATTAATTTAATTTTTTTATTCCATTTCCAATTCTTCTAATTCTGTTTCATATTTGAGTTTTAAAATTTTTAGATTATCGATTTTTTTATTGGAAATTTTATTTTCTTGAAATTGTTTTATTTTTTTATCAATGTCATTAATTTTATATTGCAAAATTTGAATGTCTCTTTCTTTGCCCATTGTAGTATGATTTAGAATTAAATTAATTTTAATATAAATACTAAAATAATTGCTTTTTAATCTTATTTAAGTTATATTTGTTTAAAATTTATTAATATGGAATCATATATTAAATATAAAAGAGTACATGCATCAATTTTAGATTCTGGAAATAATATTCAAAATTTTTTTGATGATTTATCCGCCAATGGTTGGGATATTATATATTATCATGAAAAAATAATAAGTAATGGAAATAATAAAAATGGGGATGAATCCTATGCATTCTACATTGACATTACTGCCGTGTTAGGTAAAAAACAAAGTAATATGTTATGAGTAAAGATTCTGGATATTTAGTAATAACTAAAACTGGTAAAGAAGGTAGAACATATCATCGTGAAGGTTTGGTAAATAAGAAAATGGTTGTTCATGTTGAAAATGATAATAAAGAAATTAAAATTCTTTGCGACCCTAAAACTATTAAAATTATAGGATATACTGATTAGATTTTTTCTGTATTATTTGGTATTTATTAGAAATATTTCTAATGAAATCTGTACTACAAATAATTAAAGAAGAAATAAGTAATTTTTATTCTGATTGGGAAATTGGTGATAATTCCAGTATTGCAGATAAATATTATGAAAAAAATTTAGGTATTTCAACAAAAAAACCTGAAGAATCAAAAATTGATGGGGAACTTATTGGATATGTTACCAAATTAGTAAATATGCCATTAAAAAAACCATTTTCCGTATATAAAAATCCAAAAAATCTTAATGGTTTTGAAAATGATGCTCGTGGTGTTTTATTAAATAATAGCGATTTCTATTTAGCAACATCACGTAGTGCATTGCATGATAATATGTTGGATTTATTGACCGAAAAGGGAATTATACCATACCAATCAAAGTTTGAATATAGTACGAAATATCCAGAACAATTTGTTGCAGTACAACGAGCTTTAGGTTCTACAACATTTGAACAATCAGCAGCATATGATGATTTTCCACAATATTATGAAGAAATATTTAATATAGCCAATAAAAAACTACCATTTCATTTCAAAGTACTTCCAATGCACGAAGGGGATGATGATTAATTTTTTTATGAAACATTCTAATTTATCCTAATTATTTCTAATTTTTTTTATAATTTATCAAATTCTGGAATCCAATGTTTAGGAAGTCTTTTAAATCTAAAAGTTTTTTCATTGATTTCTTCTTTGGTAAGATTATTACCACCACTAACAGAATATGGTCTTATCTCATACTTCCAATCCTTACGAATTTTAGATGGTGTGAAAATACCAATATTTTTTTTCCAGAAATACCACATACCTCTTGAACGACCATGATGCCACATAGATATGTAACAAAGATAATGTGTATAATATTTTTTAAGATATTCTTCAACTTCACCTCGATAACCTTCAAGAATGAAATTACCATGATTTTTTGAATATACAAAACACATAGTACGTGCACCTTTATACCATTCAGGTTTGCCGGATGCTTCTACTTTAATAATAGGATATTTCTTATTGAAAATTGCTCTTTCCTTTTTTGCTTGTCTTTGATTATAAACTTTTATGGCTTCATCTCTGTATTGTTGATAAGCAGGAATATCAGTAATTTTCTTTTTTTCTTCGAATGTAAGATTAGGTTTTAATCTTAATCCCAACTTTTCTTGAAAAATATCAAATGCGAGAATTTCAATTTCTTGATTTTTCTGTTCTACCATTGATTCCATAGTATTAAATTTTAATTAATTTAAAAAAGTTTAGGAAGGTGTCGGGTATATCGGGAAGTTATGCTTATTATTGATTACCCAGACCCAAACACCTTCGGGTTATGTTATGCTTTTATAGTTTAACCACTTATCTGTCGAAACAGAACCTAAACAGTTGTGGTGTTGATAGGAATCGAACCTATGTAAGTAATGCTGTACTTCGTTTGCACTTCACAGACAAGATGCAGTAACCAACATTCTGCGACCAACACCAAATAATAAGTAATTATACGAATAATAAATTAAATTGTTACAAAAAAATTAATATTTTTTTAAATTAATTTCAAAATGCCTGTTATCCATATCATTAATACAATCATATTCATTTATTTGAATATTATAATTATTATCAATATTAAAAAACAATATAGCAATATTTTCTGGAAGTTTATTTGGATATGGTGTTGCAATATTGAAATATATCCTATTTTGTTCTAATTTACTATCAGTTATTTTAAATTTTTCATCTTCCATTAATTCCATCGCTAATGATAATTGTCCATACAATTCAATTGTATCTTTATTAACATTACATTTAATTGCTGAATCAATATCTGACATTCTTCTAACACTAATATCATTATCTTCTTCTTCTAAATCATACATATTATCAAGAATTAATGTTACAAAATTAATATAAAAATTTAGGATTTACAAGTCTTTTAGAACAATCTGAATATCAGAGTATTTATATGTACCGTAATTTAAATGATAAATATAAATGCTTATGACTGAGGTAAAACGTAAAAATATAAATGATAGTTTTATTCTATTTTTTGCACAAATGATTTCATTTGCTATAATTAGTATAAATTATCGAGCAATTGCACAAGCTAATTATTTATGGTCTATCTTATCAGATATAATTGTTGCTAGTTTATCTTATTTTGTGGTAAGAAGAATAGCAAAATCTAAAGATAGTAAATTACAATGGTTCGGCTTTACTATTGGAAGTGCAATTGGAACTTGTATTGGTATTTTTATTTCTTTATTATTATTGGGTTCATAATTAACTGAAAAGTTTATCTGAAATAGTATGTACTGCAGAACCCAATTCTAATCCAATAAAAATTATAATTATAGTATGTAATGCCATCATATTTGTCAATACATGTGTTTGTCCTTTAAATGCACATAAGGTAAATGGTATTGCACCAATATAAAGAATTCTTATAATAGTACCAATAATTAATCCATGTGTAAAAATACTACGATGTTCAAATATTAATTGATATGGAATCCATATCATCTTTAGTAACCACCAACGATTATATGGTCTACTATCAATATCTAAATCACCATTGAACATTAAAGACGAAAATAAAAACAATACTAATATAATAGATGTTGTTTTTACTTCTTTTGTTAAACAATATGTTATACCTGCAACAACAGGTGCTGTTACTGCAGTAATAATGTCATGTGTTCTTCCGTTTGGCATAATTTTATAATTTATTTGTTATATAATATACGAAAATCTAACCAAAATGTTACAAATTTTTAAGTATTTATGAAAAAATATAATTATGAACACTAACTTTTATTCAATACTAATTAAAAATAATGGTGATATTATTCACAATATATTTGCAACATCTCATAAAGATTTGATTAATAAATATATTACAATTGAAGATGAAACAAATAAAACATATTTTAGAGCAATGTTTAGTCCTAAAGATGGCTATAGACTTGATGATGTGGAAAATTATTCAATAATAATTAATGAGTGTTATATTCCTGAATGGTTTTCTAGTGAATTTGCTTTAGATATAAACGAAAAACTAAAAAGCATTATAACTTCAATGATTGTTAAAAATCATAAACAATTATTATTACATGAAGGTGCTATTTTATCAGGAAATGCAATTGTTGATGAAGTTAAATATTCTATTGTTTTTGCAATGTATGATAATTCAAAAATTAAAATTCTTAACAATGGTTCTGAAATATGTCTCATGACCGATGAAAGTAGTGTTGATGAAACTTATGATAATACAAAAATAGAAGAAATGCTTAGTTATTCAAAAGTAAGACAAATGTATAACTATTCAAAAATAAAGAAAATGTACGGTCAATCAAAAGTTGGTATAATGAATGATAATTCACATATTTCAACACTTAAAGGTGATGCAAATATATTGGAAATGCGAGATATGTCACAAACTGATAGACTTAAACATATGAGCAAAGTAGATGAAATGCGTGGACATAGTGTTATTGAAGAAATGTGGGATTGGACTATTGTTGAAAAAATGTTTGATTATAGCCGTATTCTTTATATGGATGAAGAAAGTAAAGTACTTGAAATGTATAATGATTCAATAATTGATGATATGTGTGGAAATACTATTGTTGAAAAATTATATGAAAATTCTTTGGTTCGTAAATTACACGATAAAGCACAAATATTACAAAAAGAATTAGAAAATAATTAATATTAAATATATTTTATTAATGGAAAACTTTAGTAGAAAATCTATTAGAATAATACTTAATAGCGATATTGCTTATGAAATACTGGATAGTACTAAAGCAAATGGCAGTACTTGGTGCGCAGGTGGATGTGCAATACTTGCATTTGCACTTAATATTAATTATGGATTTCCTATTTATGTCATCTATAATTATAATGATGACCAAACAGAACATTTTGGAGTTAAAACTAAAAATAATACATTTATTGATTGTGATGGTGAACAAAAAGAATGGTTAAGAAATTTCAGAAGAAAAGATTTTTATTTACACCCAGATAAAAAATTAGGAATAATACCCTATACTGGTGAAGTAAAAACATCAGATATTATTATTGATATGGAAGCTAGTAAAAAACTCGCTGCTTTATTCAAACCACAACCAGTTACAATAAGTAATCAAACACTACATGAAGGTTTATTTATTTAAATATTTTCCTTGTATTTCTAATTAATATCAACTATATTTGTTTCATAATTTTTTAATTAAAATTATTAATATGAAAAGATTAAAATTATGCGTTCTTGATAAAAAAGGTATTACTCATAGAACCTACCATATTGATTTTGACGAAACAGAAGGTGACTTTTTAGATTTACGAGTTGCTGATTATAATTTTATATTAACCAAAGAAGGTAAACCAATAACTGAATTTATAAAAATTGAATCAAATGAAAATAATTAAACTAAATGAAAATAATCCGTACTTTGAATATATATACGATAAACTCGAAACTATATTATATTTTGGCTATGAATACCTACCATTTATATTCTTAAAAAAAGTTTATATTGAATATGAAGGATTTCCACATTGGATAAATAAAAAATATTATGAAGAATTACAACTTCCACGTTGGATTACTAAAAGACATATGGATAGTATCGATGAAGGAACACAAAAATTGATGAATGAATTAAATTGGGAATAATTATGAAAATTGATGGAGTGGAAGTAATAAATGGCGATATAATAAATATTATTAATCAACCAAATTTTATTGGTAGAAGATTAATAAGATTTTGGAATTATTTATACATAAAAAGAAATACTAATCAAAATGGTATATATAAAGTAATTAAAATAGAAACTTATGCTAACTAAACAAGAAGTAAAAACATTTAGAATTGATAAAAAATGTTCGAAATGTGATATCGGTAATATGATTGCTACTGGAAGTCGTTATACCACAAATGGAACTTATGTTCAACATAAATGTGATAATTGTAATCATGAATGTTCATACATTAATCAATCATACCCAATATATAACCATGAAAAAATTGGTGAAATAACAATATTAGTAATAGATGATACTGAAGAAATATATAATTAATTAACTAACTATGGAAGTTAAAAATGAAGTGAAAACAATAAGAGTGGATTTTTTATGCCCTAAATGTGAAAAAGGTTTTCTTAGACCAACAGGACAAATTCTAACATCTTATCCACCACAATATCCACATAAATGTAATAATCCTGATTGTGATTATTATGAAACATTTAATGGTAAAATATATCCGTATGTAATACATGAAAATATTAATAATTTAACTTCACTCCAATAAATATGATAAAATTTATTAAGAACTTATTTAAAAAGAAGAAACCATCATATATTATTGATTATGAAAATAATAATCATAATACTAATAGTTATCAAGATTGGATTGAAATGGAACTCGAATTATCTAAACGATTATCAAAGATAAAAAAATAGATTGTTTGATATTGCTTCGATAAATACAATATCCCAAGAGAAAAATTATAAATATGAAAACAGTATTTGAATTTGATGGTAATAAACTTATTATAAGAGAGATAAAATTTTTTTAAAATTTTTCCCAAGGTCTTATTTTTAGCTAAGTGCTTATGTATCAGGGATTTATTTTTTTAATAAAAATTTTTTTATAGAATTTTTTGAACCTATTAAAAGATTGTCATGTAGCACCCCCAGACTATTTGGGGGGGTCATCAGGACCGGGGTATAAGAGGGGGATACGGAGGGGTATATATGTAGGAGTTAGTTTAGAATCATTTTAAATAGGGGATAAAAATAAGGGGTACAAAATTGCACCCCGAAACATTTACCTTTTTTTATGTTATTAAATTTAGTTACACAATAATAAAACTATCTCCATCACATTTTAAACGTTTAACATTTTCAACGGCAATTTCTCTATGATAGACTGGTTTATCAACACCTTGTGATTTTGCAGGGTCAGACTTTGGAAAATATGCCTTAATTATTGCATTTGGAATAGGTTTTAAAGTATTATCAAAGTAAAATGACCTCATAGTTTGCTGTGCTTTATAAGTAAGGTAGAATTTTCCTTTTTCAATATGTTTACTTAAAGCAGTGCTAATACGTTTACCTTTGCCGTTCCAAAGTTGTTGACTTAAAAATTCTCTTTCTTTTCCTTCTCTTTCAAGTTGATTATTGACTGAATTTTCATAATTATAGCCAATCATGCAGCCAACATTTGCAATTTTAATAACATTGCCGAAACGTGCTTTACCTTCCTTTGTTAACTTAGGTTCAGTAATATACTGAATTGAAGCTGGTTTTGCACCTTTGTTCCAAGTAGCAAGAATTTCAACTAATTCCTTTACTGTTATTTTTTCAGTTATTTTTTTAGTTTTATTCATTTTGTTTTATGTTTAATTGGTTTATGTATGAGTATACGTACAATGTTGAAAATAGTTACGATTTAAACCTTCTTTTATTCAATTTAATTTGTAACCCATCTTTATCCTCAATTAAATATGAATTAGGATACTCTTTAATTAGTTTATATTTACCTTTCTTAAAATCATTTAGAATTGATTCCGGTCTAAGAAAAGGTTTTTCTAAATAAACAAAATTATTTTCCATTGCTTAATTGTGTTTTGATTATAGTGAGTATACGTAATAAATTAATAAAGGTTACAATAAAGAACTTTTAAATTTGTAGGGAAGAAAGGATTCGAACCTTCATCAATTCATTCTACCAATTAAACTACTTCCCTTGCCAAAATTATTTTCCATTGCTTTATTATAGTGAGTATACGTACAATGTTGAAAATAGTTACATTAATGATTCAAAATTAAAAATTATTTGTTTTATTATGTTCAATTAGTTCACTATCTTGCGAACCATTTTTGACCATTAAATCAAATTTAATTTTTGCTTTATCAAATGTTTTATATAAACCATTTGAACAAAAAGGGTTTTTAGTAGTTTCGTACACTGCATAAGAAATTCCATTTTTGTAAGGTTTATTTAATCTTATTAGATTAACAAAACTACCATTTTTGAAATTTGCATATTCAATAAGAGGGCTATTAAATACCCTTCGGGGCAATATTAAGATAGTTTTCATTTTACTTTTATGAGTTTTCTAACATTGAATAAATTTCGATATAAGCCAAGTATTGACCATAATAAAAATTATATTTATCTTTATTATAATCATCTTTATATTGGTTCATTAGTGTTAAAGCATTTTTGCTTTTTTCATTAACACTAAATTTTATCGCATCAAGTTTGTTATCATCCATTTTGCTTTATATTTAATTGGTTTATGTATGAGTATACGCAGGAAAATAAAAAAGGTTACAATTGTTTGTAACCTTTTTAATATAGTTTTATTTTGATTTATTATAGGTATTTATAAAATTCTGAATCTACTTTTATAGTTGTTCTGACAGCTTCCAATTTGTCTTTTAATTCGTGATATTTGTTAAGTTTTGCCTGTTCCTCATCAATGTTTATTATTTGGTATAAATCATTGATTAATTCGTTTAAATCGGTTAAGTTTTTTAGGGTTGAATTATCCATATCGCCTAAATATACACTTCTTTCAAAATATCTGCAATAATATGTTTTGTCTTCATATTTACCGCCATTGAAACAAAGTTTAAAGTTTAAGCAAATTGAATAATTTGTTATGTTAAAATAACAACCCTCATTCGATGCAAAATTATTTTCAGTTAATTTGCAAAGTTTTGCAGGAATTTCCTTAAAATCAATAATAAACTTTGCACTTTTGCCATTCAGTGTATTGATTTTCTTACCTACGAATTTTTCTAACTGTGGGTAAACATGAGTTAATTGTTCTAATATTATACGAGTTAACTCATTTTTACCATGAATTTCCAAAGTTAAATTTTCTCTATTTACTAACATTGTTTTATTGTTTTAATTGGTTTATGAATGAGTATACGTAATAATAAAAAAAAGGTTACATATTATTATGCAACCTTTTTATAATAATTAAGACTTTCGTAATCTGTGCCTACGTATGCACCCTTTAGCTCAATTATATTAACTTTTATACTTGCGCATCAAGTATCATAGCTTAATTGTGTTAACTTCTATACCTGCGCATCCGGTATCATTAAGCTATGTTAAGTGTTATTGTTTACCAAAGATTGTTAAATGCTTCTTCAATAGGATTATTTGGTTTATCATTAACTATCAAAATTGCGTCTTCATCTTCTGCATCTAAATCAACACTTGAAATTTCTTTTGTGTCTTCATTTTGTACATAATAACTAAGGTGTTCTTCCTTTGACCATCTTTCTAATTCTTTTGCAGCTTCTAAAGGGTTTTCAGCTTCAATGTCAATGTTTAATATTACTCTAAAATTTGCCATAGTCTTATTGTTTTAATTTTGGTTTATAATATGAGTATACGCAGTAAATTAAATATAGTTACATTAATTATTCATATTCTTTATATGATAATAATATTTTATATATTTTATCAATAACATTTGGAATTAAAACCTCATTTATTTTAGTTACCAAAATCTTATCAATTAATAATTCTTTACATGGATTTTCGGTATAATTAGAACCACCACGACCAAACAATTCGGCTGTTTTTCTTAATGTATAGAATGTATCAAACAATTCACATATTTTCCATAAATCATTATCATTCTTTATTATTAATGATTCGCCAAAATGTTTTTTAAACGCATCAAATAAATTAATATTTTCACGTTCAGCAAGTCCATTAACGTGGTAATGGCAATTTTTATTACCTAAATAACCAAAACCCCAATACCAATTGCAGTCCCAAGAGGGTGAAGTTAAATAAATACATTCGTGGTCATGTTTACCGATATATAATTTTTTGGGATATTCATTTAAAGTTTTCATTTTGTTTTGTGTTTTAATTGATTTATGAATGAGTATACGCAGGAAGTTTTAAAAGGTTACAAAATGATTATAATAATTTAATAATAAAACATTTAAAAGAAAGTTTATCAATTTTGTAACCTTTTTTAATTTATTACGTTAAATCATACATATTATAAACCAATTTAAAACAAAGCAAAATGAAAACACCAGAAGACTACGTAAAAGAAATTAAAGCAGCTAGTGATAATAATTGGAAAGAAAACGGTTATACAACTTCACCACCAGAATATAATATAATAAAAGGTAAGAAGTACATTAAAATAACACGTACATCTTTTGGTCAAACTTCTGTGCATTGTTTTCTTGATAATGAAGGAAACATATATAAAGCAGAAAGATGGAATAAACCCGCTAAAGGAATAAGGGGCAATATTAATAATGATAAAAAACCTTTATTGGGTGCAGATTATTACAGATAATGTAACCTTTTTTAATTTACCACGTTTAACTATTATAAACCAATTAAAAACACAATGAAAATACTTGAAAAATCTACATTAAAAGAATCTGGTGATTCTGATTTAATCCTTCAAGGTGAAAAATATTCACTTGCAAAACAGCCGAACGGTTTATATTATCTTTATATGGGCAAATATGAAATTGCCATTTTTGATGATTACGAACAAGCTGAAATTATTTGGGGTAAATTAGAAGGTAAAAGTTGTAAGATAATTGATTAATGTACATAAAAAAGGTTACTAATATTGTAACCTTTTTTAATTTACCACGTTTAACTATTATAAACCAATTAAAACAAAGCAAAATGAAAATCGGTGATAAATGTAAAGTTAGTCCTGCAAATGATAATGAAAATTATAATTCATTTAGAAATAAGGTTCTTATTGTTACTCATGTAGCACGTAATAAAAATGAACATTCGAGTTATGATAGTTCTGTTTATCCTCAAAAGTTATATGATTTAAAAACTTTAAAAGGTGAACAAATTGGATACAGTCTTTATGATTATGAATTAATTAAATTATAAACCAATTAAAAACACAAAACAAAATGAAAACAATAAATAAAAATTGGATTGTCCGTTATTATGACAAAAAAGATGTTTTAATTAGTTCACATATAATTAAAGACAGAAGTGAACATGAAGCAGAAAATGAAGCAATGGCAGATATACCAGAAAATTGCGAAGACTGGACAATGGTAACAGTAGAAGATAATAAAAAATTGAGACCTGTATAATAATTGTTCAATGTACATAAAAAGGTTACAATATTAGTAACCTTTTTTCATTAATACCGTTTAACTATTATAAACCAATTAAAAAACAATAAAGCAATGAGAAAAACAAAAAGTAATTACGAAAAAAGTCTTAATGATTTATATAGTGCAGATGATGCTATGTATGTAGGTCAATACATGAAATCTGCAAAAAATTTATTAAGCAGGGGTTTATATGGTACTGCATTAAGAAAATATGACACAATTGCCTTTAACGTTGGTTTTTCAGAATGGGACGTTAAATAATATTCAATGTACATAATACTATTATAAACCAATAAACACAATAAAGCAATGGAAAAAACATTTGAAGTTATTTACAAAGAGAACTATAATAATGTACTGAATTACATTAATAGTAAAATTAAAGACAGGTTAATGTCTGAAGACCTAACTGCCGAAGTTTTTGAAAAGGTATACAAACATTTTAATACTTTCAATCCTGAAAAAGCAAAGTTTACTACTTGGTTAACAAAAATTATTGATAATCATGTTATTGATTATTTACGTAAATCTGCCAATGAAAGCAAGGTTAATTATGTTAGTGATTTTGTTAATAATGAAGGTGAAGAAATATTTCAATTTGTTGGAAGTAGAGACAATGAAACTAATTTCAATATTGAAGAAACTGAATTGAAAAACAAAATTGATAAAGCATTTAATTCATTAAATCCAAAATATAAAAGGATTGCCGAATTATATTTTCGTAAAGAAATGAAGTACACAGAAATTGCCGAAATGTGCCAGATTCCAATGGGAACAGTTAAAGCAACGATAATGAGATGCAGGGAATTGTTACAAGATGAATTAAACAATGTCCGTAATGTTGTAATGGCATAACCTTTTTAACTAATGTACATATATTAATTAACTTTAAATTTATCGCTATGTCAAGAAGTCCGCCTATGTAAGATTTATTTAATTTAATTTAAAAAATAATATTTAGAAAAATAATAATTTAAAATGAAAACCCTGTAACCTTACAGGGTTTTTTACGTATACTCTTTATAAACCAATTAAAAACAATAATACAATGGGATGGACAAGTTTTAAACTCGATGAACCAATTAAAGAATGGTTCAAAAAAGAATGGGAAAGTAATTCTAAATATAAAGTATTAGATTCTGCACTTCTAAAAAGAACAACTATGTACGGTGCAATTCAGAATATCGAAACAAAAGAAGTTTTTTGCGCTGTTTTTCTTGTACGTTGGAGTAGAGAATATTATAATTTTAGTTATAAAGATATGACCGAATTTGCAGGTCCTAATGAATGTGAATGTCCTGAACGTATAATGAAATTACTTACTGTTTTGAATGATACTAACGATTCTAACGGTTGGGCAAGAGAATGGCGCAAACGTTGTAAAGAAACGATTTTAAATCGTAAAAAAATGAAAACTGGTAACTATGTTATTAAAACAAACGAACCAGTTAATTTTACAAGTGGTGCAAGTTATCAATACTTTAAAAAGATAGGTAAAAGAATGTATGCAGGAATTATTAATGGTGATAATATGTTTAATTCAATTTGTCATGTAAGATTAAACCTAAAACATTTTAATCACGAATTGATTCCATGTGTGTAACCTTACAGGGTTTTTTACGTATACTAATATTATAAACCAATAAAAACAAAGCAAAATGAAAATGAAAACATATAAATTAATTTATGTAGATAAATTTGAAAACGAATTAAAAACTAAAAACATTACTGCATTAAATTTAAAAGATGCTCGTAACCAAAGAGATGCAGCATTTTCATCTTCAATGTTGAATGATTTACAAGAAATTTTAATATTTCGTTTTGTTGAATAATATTGTAACTTTTCCGTTCAATGTACGTATACTAAATTATAAACCAATTAAAAACAATAATAGCTATGACAATTAAAAAATTTACATCGGCTGAATTTATCAATTTTAAAGAAAATTGGGGTCAATCACATAGAGAAATTTGTACTAATTTAGGTTATGATTTAAAAGATTCAGATGACCTTTTAATGGTAGACTATTTTTGGCTTGAAAGTACAAAACAATGGTATCCTATACGTAGTTCAATGTACAATGAAAGGGAACAAGAAATTGCTGACCATTTACGAACCAATTGAAACTATTTAGTTCAATGTACAATAATAATAAAAAGGTTATAGTAATGTAACCTTTTTTAATTTACTGCGTATACTAATATTATAAACCAATAAATAATAAAATTATGAAAGGAACATTTGTATCAATATGGGACGGTGGTGTTGAAGTACGCACTCCCGCAGTTCTTGACACTAATACTGGTGAGATAACAACCGAACCAATAGAAGTTCTTGATGTTGAAATTCTTGAACGTGAGTATTTTGAATCTTCAGAATTTTTTAATTCTGGTGAAGAATTTGAAGTTTGTTCTGAATGTCATAGCCATATTCTTAAAGTTGTAATAAAAAACGGAATTGGCAAAACTTTAAATGAAGTACAAGTTTGTACTGACCCGGAATGTGAAAATAAATAAAATTACATTGTTCAATGTACAATAATAAAAAGGTTATAGTAATGTAACCTTTTTTTATTTATTGCGTATACTTATTATAAACCAATAAACATATAATGCAAATGAAAACAACATATTTATTTTTAATTATTTTAATGTTAATATCTTGTAGTATTAAACAAGTTTGTCATATTAATAATAAACCAGTTATAATAATTAAATATAATTCGTGGGGTAATACATGGATATTTGAAAGTATAAAACATGATTGTTATTTTAGTGGATATTGCGAAAATTGTACTGAAATAAAAGATACTGTTTTATTACAATATGTAGAATTTTGCGGAGCAGAAAGCAAAAGACCTTCAACAGTTAAAATAATTAAAAAATATTAAAATTAATTTAATAATGTAACATTATTATATATTGTCCGTATACATATATTATAAACCAATTAAAACAAAAAAGCAAATGAAAAGTGTAATTGTTAAAAACCTGCAAATTCAGTTTGATTCGTTTCACACTGATAAAAATATGTCAAATGTTAATATTGCCATTGAAACATTAGATGCAATTAACAGAAATTTACAAGAATGTTTTCCAGATATTTGTCCGCAAATTTTTGTTAATGCAATTAATGATAGTGATATTGAAATTGCAGATTGTGAGGATGATATTCCAGAACATGAAATTGAATAACAATTGTTTAATGTACAATAATAATAATAATAATAAAAAGGTTATAGCAATGTAACCTTTTTTTATTTATTGCGTATACTCATACATAAACCAATAAAAACAATAAAATTATGACGACAAAAACAGCAGTAAGACCTTTGTACGAGATTGCCAGTGAAATTAGTAAAGACTGGAAGAAAGTTAATTATGCAGCTAAACCATACTTAGATGCAATGTACAGCTTAGACAAAATTACTGACAATTACATTATGGACAGTGGTAAAAGCATTGTAGCATATTTCCTTTGTAATGCTTCAACTTGGAAAGGTGATATTGCCAAACGTGTCAAAGCTGAATTGAATAAAATGATTAAGTAATTAATCAATGTACAAATAAAGAGGGTTGCTAAATGCAACCTTTTTTATTCTTAAAAATTTTAACATTTTTTAATTTTGGTTATATGTATTTATAAAAATATAACCAAAATATAATGATAAAACCAATTGACTTAGAAATATTAATAAAAACCCCTGTTAGTGAACTACAAAAACATATTGCTAAACAATTCTACAATACCAATGGATATATATTAGAGGTTGTTATAAACAATAGTAAATTATTATATTCACCTTGTGGAATGTTCGTTTTTCTTTATAATGAAGATACTGAAATCATTTATCAAATGTTTGAACTCGGAGCATTTAATTAATAATTATCATTTTAAATAAATCATATCAATATTATTGTAACATTTTAATTCAATGTACGTATACTCATATTATAAACCAATTAAAAACAATAAAGCTATGTTAAAGATTAATAATAATGTCAAGATTATTCAAGGTAAAAACAAAGGTTTAGTTGGTGTAATAACATCAATTGATAGAAATTTCACTAAAATTACTTTGAAAATTAAACCTAACCATAGATTATACGGATTTGAAGAAAATGATTTACTTATTATAAACTAATAATATTATGGAAAAAATAAATGTTACAATTGAACAGGAATTAACTACGGAAAATATTAATGACCTTGTTAGCACAGCTTTAGAAGGTGGTATTAATTATTGGTGTAGTCAAGCAATTGTTAAAGATGTTCCGGCAAAGGCAGAAGGACATTATAATTACGCAAGTGATGTTATTTCAATTGGTGGAACACTTGAATTATGTGATGCAGAATCAGACGATAAATGGGACTTAAATCTTGAAAAACTATTAAACGGCATACGAATTCATTGTATGAAAATTGGTAAAACTCCCTTAGAATTAATGGATGACTATGATGCAGGAGATGCCGATTGTATAATTCAATACGCTGTAATGGGAGAAATAGTTTTTGGTTAAAATATAATTTTATTTCATTGTTTATTGGTTTGCCCTCGTACTTCATTTAATCAGAATGATACGAGGGTTTTTTATTTATATAATAATGTAACCTTTTTAATTATTCTGCGTATTATACTCTTTATAAACCAATTAAAAACAATAATATTATGGAAGCAGTTAAAACAATTCAGTACAAAAAACACATTATCAATATCATTCAGGATGAAGATTATAATATAACCAGTGATGATGGCGATAATGACGTATTTTTACTCTATTATCATAGAGACTTTTGGGTAACTCGTAAGGGTTTTGATAAATCACCAACATTGGAAGATATTAAAGCATGGAGAAAAAATTATCATTTGTTTACTGTCTATGCTTATATTCATACAGGGGTTGCATTATCATTGTCAAATGAAGTTTACCCTTTTGATGACCAGTGGGACGTTTCAAATTGTGGTTTTGTAATGATTAAAAAAGGTTCAGGCATTAGAAATCATAGAAAAGCTGCACAGGCATTAATTGAAGAATATAATGATATACTTTCCGGCAATGTTTATGGCTATCAAATTACTTTCAATGATGAAATAACCGATAGTTGTTGGGGTTTTGTTGGAGATATTGACAAGTCCGGCATAATTGATGAAGCAAAATCAATTGTTGATTATGATGTTACTAAAAATCCAATTAAGTTTGCCGAACAATTGGCATTGAATTTATAAAACAACATTGTTCAATGTACATAAAAAGGTTACTAATATTGTAACATTTCCGTTCAATGTACGTATAATAATCTAGTATTAATTAATCATTAATTAAAAACAATAAAGTTATGGAAATAGAAACAAAAAAAATTGAAGTAACCTGTTGTGATTGTGGAAAAAAGTTCAAAACAACGCAAGAATGGTTTGATAAAAAAAACAAAGACGGTAAACTTCCATGTAGAAAATGTAGATTTTCTAAATTTCCTCCTAAGAAAGAAAAACCAAATGATTAATAAATTTAAACCAGAATTGTAACTATTCTGGTTTTTTTACGTATACTTATTATTAAGTTACAAGTATAAACCAAAAAACATAAAACAATGGGACAATATTACAAACCAGTGAATTTAGACAAAAAGAAATTTGTTTATTCACATGACTATAACAATGGTCTTAAATTAATGGAACACTCTTGGATTGACAATGATTTTGTTGCAATAGTTGAAAACCTTATTAAAAAAGGTGGTGACTGGTACGGCAATAGAATTGTTTGGGCAGGTGACTATGCCGAAAATGAACCCAAAAGAAAACATAATCTTTATCACATTGTTGGTGAAAACAAAATTACTCCCAACACAAAAAGAAATCCAAAACTCCGGTATTTAAAGAACTTAGATACAAAGGAATTTGTTAATCTCAGTAAAGTTCCTGTTTCTGATGTTTACAACAATTTTAAATTCAGGATTCATCCTTTACCATTATTAACTTGTGAAGGCAACGGGCAAGGTGGTGGTGACTATTTTGGTGAAGATAAAAACAATCTTATTGGTAAATGGGCAAGAAATAGGGTTACAATACAATCACACAAACCTAAAGACGGAATTGAAATTGTTTTTGACTTGATTGAAAAATAACATTATTCAATGTACATTAAAAAGGGTTGCTATAATTGCAACCTTTTTAATTTTTTTACGTATACTCATATTATAAACCAATTAAAAACAATAAAACAATGGCAAACGAAAAAAAAGAATTAAGAGTTTATCTTTATGATAAAGATAACATGATGAGAACGAGAAATCCTTTAACTTGTTCAAATGAAAAATTCATTAAAACCTGTGAAAAACAAGGTGGTGTCTATTCTTTAGCTATTTATCAAGCTATGTATAATTGTAAAATGATTGATAGTAGTAATACTTACATAAGATTTATTGAAGTATAAACCAATTAAAAACAATAATATGAAAAATTTAAGAATTGCAGTAGTACCCACTGAAACTGATAATGGAATTGACCAATCAAGTAATGTTGAAGAAATATTGGCTTGTGAAGAAACTAGTTTGTTTACAATTCCAGATTATTGTCAGGCACAAAATGATGAAGAAATTGATTTACTTCACTGGACATTCTTAATTGATATTAAGAATAAGAAAAGGTTATAATAATTGCAACCTTTTTAATTTTTATCCGTATACTCATATTATAAACCAATTAAAACAATAATAGCAAATGTTACTAACAATAGAAAATAACAAAAAAATGTACTTGGTTGAAGTAACCGATTATACAGGTAATAATATTGGACTATATTTAGTTCCTGAGAATGTACTTCAAACTCAATTTGAGGCAGAAATAAAAAAGTATGGCAACCAAAATGAATTTGATGAAAATAATAAATTGGGTGCTATAAGATTTTTTGCAGAAGAAAGTTTGGTTGATGTTAATTTCTAAATGAATAAATGCAACCTTTCTAACTAATGTACGTATAGTAATATTATAAACCAATAAAAAAATGAAACAAATGAAAACAGCAAAATTTATAAAAGAAATTACAATCACTGACCCCAATACTAAAGGTGACGTTCAAATAAGTGTGTATAAACACGAAAATAATGGCTTTTTTGCCATAGATAGTTCATATCTTGACCAATGTACGGATGAAGATAGTTATCCTGTTATTCCTGACCCTTTTGCATACGATGAAGTTTATGATGGCAATCCGGATGAACCTATTGAAACCCGGAATGTGGTTATGTTAGTTGATTGATTTACCACAAGAATAAAAACTCATAAGTTGTTTTTTCCATATTGTTTTCTTTTTTTTATTAATTGGTTTGCCCTGCAGGAGTTGTTTCCCTTGCAGGGTTTTTTATATATAATAATAATTGTAACTATTTTAGATATTGTACGTATACACTACTAATACTAATACATATGAAATAATGAATAAAATAAATACTATTATAGGAATCAAAAATATAATTGAGAAGTACGGTGAAACTAATTCAACATATCTAAAAGTAAATATTTCACCAAACAATACAATAACAGCAATTATTAAGAATTTTAATAAAAATGATGTTATAGTTGAAGTTAAACTTAATAACAGTAAATACAATACTCAAACAATTCCTTATGAGGACTTACTTGAACCTATATTAAATAAAATACTAAAACTATTAAAGCAATACGAAAAACGAAAAGTTAAAAATAAATATCTTAGTATATTGTAACATTTTTAATTCTATTACGTATAATAAGTATAATTAACATTCAAATAGCTGATAGTTGTAACTGGAAACAGGGACCGAGTAGACCGGAGGGTGCACACAAGTCAGACCTTAGAATCATTCTATATAACAAAATGTAAGTTACAAAATGTAACTTTATTTATAATTTATCGTAATATCTATATAAACCAAAAACACAAAACAAAATGAAAAACAATAATTTGTAACCTTTTTTAATTTTCTGCGTATACTCATATTATAAACCAATTAAAACAATAAAACAAATGAAAACACAAATGATGAAATTCACAACTATTGCCAATACAAAAACTGATACTGGCTTGTCCTATTTAGGTAGTGTTAATAAGAGTGCTAAACTTGCTAAGAATGGCAAAATTTCGCACCAGTATACATATAGTATATATTTAGCACCTGCAAGTTTATCTGGCTATAATGTATGCTCACATTCAACCCCTGAATGTAGACTTGGTTGCTTACACACAAGCGGTCGTAATGGTATGGAAATATTGTCAAAAACAAAAACAATGACAAATGATTGCCGTACTAAGAAAACTCGTTTGTTCTATGAACAACCAGAATATTTTATGCAATGGTTGTTAGCTGAATTAGTACGTTATCAAAACAAAGCAATTAAAGATGGTTTTGGTTTTAGCGTTCGCTTAAATTGTACTTCGGATATTGATTGGCAAAGAGTTTTGATAAATGGTAAAAATCTGTTTGAGTTGTATCCTGACGTTGTGTTTTATGATTATAGCAAAAATCCTGCTAAATTCATAAATAAACCTAAGAATTATCATTTAACATTCTCATATACAGGTCGCAACGATATGTCATGTAAAGCATTACTCAAACAAGGTTACAATGTTGCGGTGGTTTTCAATATAAAAAATGAAAATGAGTTACCAAAAACATTTATGGGTTATCCTGTAATAAACGGTGATAGTACAGATTATAGAGTAAATGACCCTAAAGGGGTTATTATTGGATTAAAGTTTAAAAGAATAGCTGACCAGAACATACAAAAACAAGTAATAAATAGCTGTTTTGTGGTTAGAGCAAATGAAATTGTTCCTACCAATGTACATAAATTAGAATTAGTATAAACCAATTAAAACAATATAACAATGGAAAACTTAAAAATATCTTTAGTTAAAACAGTTGAATTTGATTTAAAACCTTTTGGCAAGTTCTTAATTAAATGGAATTGTGGTGAAAAATCAAAACAAAATCCAAACATAATACCATTTGTTGAACTTCATTTTGATTATAATAAAGGTATGCCATATACTAAAGAACAATATAATGATATTGTTAAGTATATGAAGAAGAACAAAACTGACATACTAACCCAAAATGGTAGATATTATACAATATTGAGTGAAAATCTGGTTGAATGTACACACAGTAAATTAATTGATTATAAAAAGAAATTAGAACTTAAAAACGAATTAGTATAAACTTAAAACTATAAAACAATGAAAATCTTATTAGCAATTACTTTTGTGTATGGTGTTATATATATGTTAACTCATACTAAACTCTTTAATACAACCTTAACAGGTATTGTACGGTCAATTATACCAGCTAAAGAAGGAACGTTTCTAAGTAGTATAGAAGCGGTTATATACTTATTGGATAACTGGTTCTTTTACTTCAGTCTTATCTTCCAAACTTATTATTGGTTGTTTAAGTAATGTATCAATGTACAAGTTAATGTTTATATTAACTTGTTATATTCGAATTAATAGTTTAATTTTGCACACAATAGTTTTGTTTAACCTTTAAAAAAATATAATTATGATGTTAACAATTGCAATAATAGGATTAATAGGAATGATATTTTCAACCATTCATTTTTCATCATATCATGGTAAATTTGATTGTAACATATTCCTTACTACAATTACAATAATTGCTTGGTGGAATATATGCCTACCATTATCAATAATATTAATGGGTTTTAGCTTGTTAATAATAATTGTTAATGCAGGAAACAATGGAAAGAATAAAAGAAAAATTAAAGAAACAAATAAAAGACTATTGTTTGATTAATAATTTGTAACAAGTTAAACCAATGTACGTATATTATAATGTACATAAAAAATAAAAACAATGAATAAGATTAAAGGACACTGCGAAACTAATTTAGATGGCTATGTAATGAAAGTTAAGGAATTCTATAAAGTTCCTGATATCGGTGAAAGAGTTGTAGTTTATTTTAATAATATAACAACATTAAAGGTTTGTCAAATAACTCATGACTTTAGAGATGGTGAACCTTATATAATTGTGGAATTAACTAAATAATGATTGTATCAATGTACACAATGTATCAATGTACACTTTAAATATTAACTTAAAATAATAAACTGATTATGGAAAACGAAAATAAACTTTCAATCGCATTACTAGAATTTAAAGAAAAATATCCAAACATTACTAGTGCCGATTTACAAACATTCGTTCTGGGTTGGCAAGCTGCAGAAAAATCATTTTCTTTACCTGCAATGCTAAGAAACAGCCATATTAATATTAAAAATAGATTTGATTTGCCTAAAGAATGTCTTCATGGTTGGGAAAATCCTATCTTTTGTTCGGAAATAGATATGTGTGAGAAATGTAAAACAGCAAAAATATAATCATATCAATGTACATGTAATCATAATGTACAAGTAGTATTAACCTTAATATAAAAATATAACAATGTTAGAACTTAATCCAATCCAGTTAAATGATGACTATCGTAAGAAATGGAATGTACATCATCTATCAGATTTTAAACTCTTGTGTAATGACGGTGTTAAAATTAGTGATACTCTATACCGTGTAAGTGGGTTCGGTGTTAATCTTAAAGATGATTACTTCATGCTCTTAAAACAAGTTGAAGCAATGTACAGTAAAGATATTATGGAAATGTGTACGGGCAAAAACAAAGACCCAAAACATCTGGAACAACAATGGTGTATCATTGATAAAAATGGAAAAGAAAAAGTAAATTTCAATGAATTTGATAGTCCTTACCTAACTGGTGGTGTTGTCTATAGTCTTAAAAATAAATATTATAACATTGAAACTGGTTATTGCTATTGTACGTATAGTTCATATGAAATGAAAACTGAACATTATATATTCCTTAATAACCAATTTGATGATGATAAAAATAAACGTGGCGTTATTAAAATAAATAAAGCTGATGGTAGTTATGAATTAATACAATAATCACAATGTACTAATAGTACTACTAAAACTAAATTAGTATTTGTACTTTAGTTAAATAATATTTTCAGTTCCGTTCAAGGAACATTTATTGGTTTATGTTGATTGCTCTGCAGGAGTTGTGACCTTGCAGAGTTTTTTATTTAAACATCAATGTACAAAAATAATATTATGTTCCATATCCTTAAAACCATCTTTGAAGTTGTTATTGAAACATAAACATTATTTTTGTAACCTTTTCTTTTTTATTACGTATAATAATATTATCAATGTACATATAGTTGTAACAGAAATAAAACATCTGAGACCAAGTAGACCGAAGAATGCAATTAACTATGATGTTAGAATCATTCTAAATAAATATTGTACAAAAATGCTATCATGTATTGTACAAACGATAATGTACTAACAGTATTGTACAAACGATAATGTACTAACAGTATTGTACAACATCTTGTACTTGATATTGTACAAGAACATATTGTACGTGAATTTCGTACAACTGCTATTGCATTATTTAATAATATTATTTACCTTTGATTCTTATAAAATTATGTGATATGAAAATTAAAGAAAAGAAATCCTTAAGAATAAAATTAGTTAAAACTCTTTTAAAAAATTATTGTTTGAATAATTTGTTTAATCCAATTCAAGAAAATGATTTGATTGATTTGCTATTACATACATTTTCTTTCAATTGTAATGTAACTAATTTTGAATTAACTGGCGTGGGTTTTACTACTACCATAACAGTAACTAAAGAAAATGGCGAAATCTGTTCCCTTAATATGGAACTTATAAGGGAATGTAATATATCATAACGTAAAATCTGTTGTGCTATTGTAATAGTTTTTGTGAGGTGTGCTTTACATTATGATAATTATGGAGAATTTGTAATATTGCATTCTATGTAAAGTTTACTTTACTTTATAAAATATTATAATAAATTATAATTTCTGAAATTGTGGAAATTTAATTTGATAGAGAAGATTGTTGCGTGGGACATACGTTTACCACATTTATTATAATACAATTCTCTACCACAATTTACCATTTTCTCCCATTTTGCCCCACAATCCCCCACTTTAACATATAAATTATTGTTAAACCCATTATTTATCAAGAATTATAGAACCCAATAAAACTAACCAAAACAATACATATTAAAATAAAATAGTACCATTAAAGTACCATTATAGCGCATATATTAAACATATTGTTTTCATCACTAAATTTATTATTTTTTTTATATTGTAATTACAATCACATTGCAAATATATATATATAATTTTCTTTTCATATAATAATTCTATATTTTACTTGTATATGATATAAATTTATTATATTTGCATAATTATTATTTATTAATTATATTTGCATGATTATTATTTATTAATTATATTTATATTTTATGGAAACGTCAGATTATAAAAGTTTTGCTTATTTAGAGAATGGCAGTATTAATTTTACTGTATTAAAGACAATTAAATCAACATCTAAATTAGATTCAGGTTCATACATGATAAATTATGAAAGTTATCCAAAAAATGTTGTTTCGTTAAAACTAGATAATGATTTTGAAATGGTAAAAATACATAATTTTACTGATAAAGAAAAGATTGATAATTTATTTGAATCTTTTTTTAATAAAGAAGTTAAGACAAAAATTGAAGACTTAGGATTTTATCATAAGATAGGGATATTATTATATGGAATGGAAGGTACGGGTAAAACCAGTATAATTAAGCATTATTCTAATTATGCAATAAAAAACCATAATGCAATTGTATTTCACATATTATGTATTACCAGTGAAATTATTTTTTGTTGGGAATTTATTCAAAATATAAGAAGGATACAGGACAATCCAATTTTGATTATATTTGATGAACTTGACCAATACATGAAAGATAATCATGAAGCATTTTTAAAAACAGTAATAGATGGTAACATGAGTATTTCAAATTGTATATTTCTTGCAGCAACGAATTATTTAGAATTGATTCCAAAAGCGATGAGTGATAGACCGAGTAGATTTAAATATTGTTTTAATATTGAAGGCATACAAGTAATTAGTGATATTGTTAATATAATCAATCCTATTTTATGTGATTCATTAAGCAGTAAAGAGATTAATAACATTGCAAATGAATTAAAAGGAAACACATTAGATTATATAAAGCAATATTGTTTTGATAAATTAATGAATTTGAAACATTTTAAGAAAGATAAAAAGGTTGTTGGTTTTAAAACTCTAAACTAATTATATTATTACAAAAATATATATAATAAGTATTTACCTATTACATTAATAATAACAGTAACAATAATTAATAAATAAACAATTATGAAAATTAATTTTATAAAGCAGATTAAACTCAGAATAAGAAAATTCTTTTATGACAGATATGTAAAGAGATATTTAGCAATAGATTCTACTATTTTCGACTTATTCTCAGAAAAGTTAAAACCATTTTCAACAAATATTGATGTTAATAGTGTGATAAGAAATAAAAATTATAAAAGAATAATGAAAATGCTTAAATCCAAAGCATATAAGGATTATTTTTTTAAAGCAATTAAATATAATTTAAATAATAAAAATTCTATATCATCAATCAAACCTTTTTCTAATACTGTATTAGATAAGATAAGCATATATATTGCCAAGAAATATATATATTTCTTTAATAAGAAATTATATAATAGTATTTTATTATATAAGAATTGGAATAAGAAAATAGGAGATGGACAAGTATATGAAAAAACTACTGTTACTGTAGAAGAGAGATTAAAGAGAGCAGTAAAGTTTGGAGTTATATTTAGTCCTAAGAATTGGAATAAGAAAATAGGAGATATGGATTCAGAGATAGATAGGTATATAAAAGAAACTACTGTAGAAGAGAGATTAGAAAGAGCAGTAAAATATGGAATTATATTTAGTCCTGAGAGTATTGTTAAAATTGATGAATTTTTTAAATTAGGAAATAAACGTTGGATAGAATATTATAAATCAATTGATAATTTTTTAGATAATCGCTCAAATATAAAAACTAATTTCGAAGAATTCTTTTATGAAATTATAAAAGAATCATCGACATCTGAAAAGGATAAAGCAGATTGTGCTAAAATAAGTGAATTTTATAATAAAATGAATCCTGAAGCAATAGATAAATTTAATGATTTTTGTATTACTAAAAGAATAAGTGAAGAATCATCGACATCTGAAAAGGATGAGGCAATTCAATCTATTATTACTTCTAGTTCAACAGATATTAATCAAGAAGTTTTGAAAGATATGATGGGACGAAACCCCCCTTCTAATATCTTTGATGGCAAATAAAAATTACTATGGAAAAGAATTTAAAAAACATTAATAATTTAATATATTTTTATTCTTCAATAAGTATACAAGTAAATGATTCTATTTACGAAAAACTTAGAAATTCTATGACAACAGACCATTGGAAAGAAATGTGGGATGAAAAATATAAATATTTAAAAGCATTTGAATATTATTTAAATTAATTATTATGTAATTATTTGTAACATTTATAGATTTTATTTCGTATAATCAATTACTTTTAATTTCTTTTTATAAGTTTTTTTTAGGTTTATATTATTATTATTTATTTTAAAACTCCGTAATTAATTTATTCTTATTACGGGGTTTTATTATTTTATATTCATTATATTTGTAACATTTATTATTTTATTTCGTATTAAGTATTATATTTGCATAATAATTAAATTTAAAAAAATGAAATACATTATAAAATTTGAAGGTAGTTTTGGTTTTATTAAACCTTGGAGTGCTGTTCGAGACAGTAAAACTAAAAGTTGTGATTTTTTAACTCCTTCTATATTGATGGGTATTGAAAGAAAATTATTTCCTGAACTTTCAATAAATGAAAACGGTAAAATTAATAAGATATTAAGATACAGACTTTCATTTCAAGATATTTCTTTTCAGCAGGAAAGCACAAAAAGTATTGCATATGAACGTAAAGGTAAAATCATTAAAGATAGATACTTTATGGCTAATTCATCTACTATTAATAGAGGTGTGTTAATCAATCCAATTCTTTATCTTATGTTTAACACTAAAGAAGATGCTGAAAATGTAATGGGTCAACATATATGTCTTTGCAGAAATGAAGATGTTTTATTATCAACAGAACTTATTGAAATTGAAGATGAATCTGAATTTGATAATGTTGAAAAATTCTCAGGTTATGAATCATTTTCATGTGAAGAAAACGATAACAACAGTATTTTTTGTGGACTTAATAAATATTCGAAAAATAAACAATACACAATTCGTAAAATATTTGGTGAACCAGTAAACATGAAATAATATTATAATGGAATTAAATAAACATACTGAAATTCTTGCAAAGGGTAAACCTGATTACACTACGCTTTATGACCATTTATATCAAGTTAAGATAGCTACAGAAAAATTTGCTGAACATCGAGGTCTTGATATTAAAATTGCTGGTCTTGGTGCAATTGCTCATGACCTTGGAAAGATTTCTCCTATTTTTCAAGAAAGAGTATTACCAGATTATATTCATATAGTTAATGAAGACCCATATAGACATGAAATTGCTTCATTATTTTTTATTTCGTTATTTGATAAATCTATACATCCACAATTAATTGAAATGGTATTAGCTCACCATAAATCTATAATTAAAGACAGTAGAGAACGTGGATTATTTGACCTTATTGATAATTATGGTATTGATGGTGTTTTTAATCTACATTCAAAAGATTTTGAAATTTGGTCAAAAACTGCATTAGATATTCTCGAATGTTTTGGTGTTAAAAGAAAGAAAATTACAATAAAAAAGGCAAAACAAAATTTAATAAATGTTATTAAGTATTGTAAAAAAAATGTGCTTGGCATTTATGACTATTCTGTTTGGAGGGGTGTTCTCATGGGTGGTGACCATTTTGCATCTGCATTACTTAAAAGTACTGAAGAATTTTTAAAACCAACATTTAAAATTCCTAATCTTTCATATTATCATAACAGAAAAAGCAATTTATATCCGCTTTCTTTAAAAAGTTCAGAATCAAAAAAGAAACACACAATTGTTACTGCCAGTACTGGTGGAGGTAAAACTGATTTTCTTTTACGTAGATGTACTGGTAGAGTATTTTATACACTTCCATTTACTGCATCAATTAATGCAATGTTTGAAAGGATTAAGGAAGACACAAAAAATGATAATCAATTTATTGATATTCGTGTATTACATTCTGCATCAAAAATACAAGAAAAACGTGGAATTCGTGAATTAAAATTAATTCAATCACATTTTGGTGCATCTATTAAAGTATTAACTCCGCATCAAATGGCAAATATTGCATTTGGAACTAATGGATATGAAGCAACATTATTGGATTTAATGGATTGTGATGTTATTCTTGATGAAATTCATACATATTCAGATAAAATTCAAGGAATTGTATTAAAAATTATTGAAATGCTTAAATCAATTGGTTGTAGAATACATATTGGAACTGCAACACTTCCAACAGTACTTTATGATAAGATACTTGATATTTTAGGTAGAGAAAATGTTTATCAAGTAAAACTTACAAGAAAAGAAATGAGGATATTTGATAGGCATAAAATACATAAACATCCTGCATTTGATGATAAAATGTTTGCTGTTGTTGAAAATGCTATTAATAACAATCAAAAGGTTTTAATTGTTAAAAATCGTGTTGCACATGCACAACAATTATATATTAAGATGATTGCTAAATATCCTAATATTCCAATTCTTATACTTCATAGTAGATTTAAACGTGGAGCAAGAAATGAAAGAGAGAGAAAATTAATGGAAATTAATAAAATACAAAATCAACCATGTATTGTAATATCAACACAGGTTGTTGAGGTAAGTTTAGATATTTCATTTGATGTTATGATAACAGATTGCGCTCCGATTGATTCACTTATTCAAAGATTTGGAAGAATTAATAGAGTAAGAAATGCAAATACAATTGGTAAATATAAACACATTTATATTCTTGCTCCACCGCTTGATAGGAAGGAAGCAATGCCATATCAATTAAATTTATTAGAAAAAACATGGGAAATATTACCCAATAATAAAATATTAAGAGAACATGACATATTAAAATTAATTAATATTGTATATCCAGAACTTAATGTAACATCAGTTGATGTAGCCAGTATTTTTGAAAATGGTGAATTTAATACATTATTTAAATTACAACATCAGTCAAAGTCGGTATTGTTTAAAGAACTTGGTATTATGACAACAAACGTTATTTTAGATACGGATGAAGAAGAATATGTAAGGTCAAATAGTGAAAAAAGAACAATGATGGAAATTCCTGTAATTTATTATAGTATTCAAAAACTTAATTTACGTCAGTTAGAGAATTTATCACATAGACCTTTTATAATTTCACATGAAGTTTATAATGATGAAACTGGTTTGGACATGGAAGCAATAAAATTAATGGATGATACTACTATTTTATAACATATTTTTGTAACATTTTTAATTATTATTCGTATTAATTAATAAAACATAAAAAAATGATAATATCATATTACGGCAAAAAGTTTTTAAAGAAATATAATAAGGTTGAGAAAAAGAAACTCACCCCTAAAGAATTCTTTGTTAATGTATTTTATCCATTATTCTTTTGTAATGAAAAACCATTAATGAGAATAATGAACTCACCATTCAATCAAGATAATCCAAAAGCAAAAAAAAATAGACAAACAAGTGAAGGTAGAGAAGTAATATTGAATGAATTCTTCACAAAAATAAATAATGGTAAAATTGATTCATGTATGTTTGTTGGTGGATATGCAGATGGTTTAATAAAAGCCACATCATTTAATATTCCAACAGAATATAATAACGTGATTGATGAAAATGAAATATATTATTCGTGGATTGGATATGCGCTTTCTATTTATTTAAATGGTATTAATTTTCTATTTGATAATGAAAATATTTTATATGATATTTATTTAGGTTGGCAAAAATATCGTGATTTAATTTCTGAAAAATTATATGATAAATATGGCGGAAAAGAAATTGCAAAATGGAATACTTTTTGGTTAAAAAATAAATACGACAAGTGTCCTGATATTAAGTTTAATCCATTCAATGATACAGATTGTTATGATTCAAATAAATATTTTCTAAAATCAACATCTTGGGTTAAATTATTATTCAATATTTCTAAAAAATATTCAAATGAACTTATTAATTCATATGCATATGTATTAGATAGAACCAATATAACATATGGTATAATTCAAATCGAATTGAAAAAAATTGATGGATTTTTAGATTTTTGTAATGAATATTTTGGAGATAATGAATTTTTAACTCGTCCTGATTTATATGAAAAGATATTAGGAACAGGTTATTCTATGGACAAAATTTGTGAATTTGGTTCAATTGGTATTGTAGCATTGAAACCAAAACTTCTTAGACTGGAAGAATATCAGCATAAAAATAATAATGAAAAAAATGAATTAAAAAAACTTTATGGTGAAGCAATTCAAAATGATTTTAATGTTAAACTTTATAATACTTATCTTATGGCAACACTTAATTTGAAAAACATCGAAAAAGATGTTATTGAAATAGCAAAATTGTTATATAAATTTGAAGACGATACGAGAAAAAACAATAAAGTATTGATTGACAAATTATTATCAGTAACAAATGAAACTAGTTTTTTAAAAGCAACAACAGAAATGATGGATATTTGTTTGGAAGAAAATCTACCTCAACATGTTGAAATGCTCAAAAAACTTACAAATCTTGTGCTTTCTGATGAAAGTAAGTTAAGTACTGTAATGTTGTTAATAAAATTTAATTTTCAATTAATTCAATCTGAAAATAAGAAGTAAAATTTCCAACATTTTAATATAAACATCGTATATAAAAATAATATTATTAACTTAAAAAATAAAAAAAAAATGAAAAATGATTCTTTAATAGTACGAATTCTTCGGAAAGTTGAATTTACGGTATTTTGTGTCGATGATGACCAAAAAATATATTGGGATAAGCAATTTAATACAAAACTTCCTTATTCATCTGGACAACAGGTTAAAAGGTCGATTATGGAACAGATTTTGAATGGTCTTAATCTTCGTCATGCACCAATAACCTATAATTTTGAGGTGAATAAAGACAAACTCAAACAAAAGGAAATTACTCAACCATGTGACCCAACATATGTTGACCAGTTAATTGGTGGTTGGATGTCAACCCCTTCAAAAAAGGGTGGTAAAAAAAGTGATAAAAATGATACAGACGCTAATGAAGATATAGTTGAAACTGATAAGGAAGGATATAAGCGCAGAAGTCCTTTATCTGTTTCGGCAATGACTGCTGTTCATCCGCTTCTTGCTTCAATTATCAATGAATCTATAATGACTTTCGATAGAAGTGAAAGTAATGATGAAAAAATTGTTGTTAAAGATATTAAAGGAAACGAATTAGATGAAAATGTATTAAAAGCATTTCTTGAAAAAAGTAATTCTGGAATTACAAAGAGAAAACTTGTTAGTGGAAAGGGTGGAAAAAATCGTGCAAATGGATTTTTTAAATCTGATGTTGTAATTGACCTGAGTAAACTTTTTAGAGTTCCTGTTGTTCTTCATGACATGGAAATGAGTGAGGAAACAATCACTAAATTAAAAAGTGAAGGTTGGATTGAAAGAAATGATAATTGTGGTAAATCACTTGAACTCCCACAAAAGTTTCATGTTGATTATGCAGAAGCAATTGCTTGGGGTATTGTTAATTGGAAAATCACAAGTAATCAATCACGCACTTATGATGCAATGCCAATTCTTTCAATTGCAATTTCTTTTCGTAGTGATGAAATAGCTGGTGCTATTCGTGGTGATATTGATGAAGTGGATGGCAAACTCAAAGGTCATCTCATAGTTGACGGTAATTATCCTAACACTAAAATATATTCAACAAATGTATTGAAGGGTTATTTAAAAGATGCTGTGACTTCATATACTGCCATTGATGATGCAGTGAATCAAATTAAGAATACAATTCTTGATTATTATGATTCAAATAACAAAACCGCAGAAATTGAATTGATTTAATTCAGAAAAATATAGCACCATCAATAATGGTGGTGTTATTTTATTATTAACTTAAAATTTAATTATATGAAACTTAAAATCGAATTTAGTAAAAACACAGAACCAGTTCCTTTTACATATGTAAGTAATTTGAATGGTTATCTTCACAAAGTATTGGGTAGTAATAATGTATATCATGATGACATATCATTATATTCTACAAGTTTTCTTCATGGTGGAAAAATAAGTAAAAATAAGAAATATTTAGATTTTCCTCATGGTGCTATTTGGTATATATCATCACCAGATAATCAATTTATTGCTAATTTTATAAATAATGTATATCAAAATACTGATTTTGCTTTTGGTATGGAACTTAATGGTGTTGACATAGTAAAAATTGAAATTGTTAATGAAGGTGATTATTATTTATTCCATACTAAATCACCAATCCTTTTAAAACAAAAGGACTTTGAGACCAGAAAAAACATTTATTTCACCTATGAGGATGATTTTAAGACCACATCAGAACTCATGAAATCAATTATACTTAAAAAAGCAAAGAAAGCAGAAATTGATATTAAAAATGATGATTTTGATATATCATTTAATTATGAATATCAACAAAAGAAAATTAAATGGATAACAATTAAAACAGTTAATAATAAAACTAGTGTGTGTCCAGTATTTATTAAAACAAGAAAAAAAGAAATCGCTGATTTTATATATGCTGTTGGTGTTGGTCATTCAACAGGGTCAGGATTTGGATTTTTATTGTAAAATGTATTTTAAATAAATGAATATAATGGTTTTTTATTTAAAATTTCATCATATTCATTTAATATTCACACACTTATTATATACCATAGTGTTTAATTATACCCTTTGCAAGGGAATGTTAATAAATTATTACTTGTACTAGCACTAAATTCTAGTGTTTAATTATACCCTTTGCAAGGGAATGTTAATTTGAATGTCATTATTTAATTTTTTTCTTTAAGTGTTTAATTATACCCTTTGCAAGGGAATGTTAATAGCGTGGAAATAGATATTTTATCAGATGTTAGTGTTTAATTATACCCTTTGCAAGGGAATGTTAATAACAATTCCGTATTGCTTTTTCATGACTCGAGTGTTTAATTATACCCTTTGCAAGGGAATGTTAATATAATTCGTTGGGATATGCATTGTCATTTAAGTGTTTAATTATACCCTTTGCAAGGGAATGTTAATCTTTGACCTTGTCTAAATGTAGACACTCTGAGTGTTTAATTATACCCTTTGCAAGGGAATGTTAATATCATAGTTAAAACTAATAGTGATACTATTAGTGTTTAATTATACCCTTTGCAAGGGAATGTTAATGCATATTGTATTGTTTCTTCTGTATTAAAAGTGTTTAATTATACCCTTTGCAAGGGAATGTTAATGTTACTTTATAAACATTTTGATATGAATTAAGTGTTTAATTATACCCTTTGCAAGGGAATGTTAACTATTTCGAATATATGGTTTGGTGTGCAATTAGTGTTTAATTATACCCTTTGCAAGGGAATGTTAATTGGGTTTCATTTTATATATTTTATGTAAAGAGTGTTTAATTATACCCTTTGCAAGGGAATGTTAATCTAGTTGTTGTTTCAAGTATACTTTTTCTAAGTGTTTAATTATACCCTTTGCAAGGGAATGTTAACTCTGATATTAAGAAAATATTAGAAGAAATTAGTATTTAATTATACCTTTGTAAGGGAATGTTAACTTGGTGAATGGTGGCTATAAATGGATTATTAGTATTTAATTATATCTTTGTAAAGGAATGTTAACTTTGGATAGTTTGAATATAAATATTTTAAGAGTGTTTAATTATACCTTTGCAAGGGAATGTTAATGGATGATTGCTTTTACATCTTTGTAAATCAATAGTGTTTAATTATACCCTTTGTAAGGGAATGTTAACAGAGCACTCATATTTGCAAGAACATCCAATAGTGTTTAATTATACCCTTTGCAAGGGAATGTTAATAGGAACGGTCGGAATTATAACAGGAAAAATAGTGTTTAATTATACCCTTTGCAAGAGAATGTTAATCGGCTTATTTTTAATTCTTTTGCAATTGCAATTGAAATCATTTTAATTATACCTTTATAAAGGAATGTTAATTGCGTATGTCAAATCACACCACCATCATTATGTGTTTTAATCATACCTTTGTAGGAATGTTAATGAATGGCACAAATATTATGATGAAAATTTATTTTAATAATATCCTTATAAGGGAATGTTAATACGAGCGTATCATCGACATCAAAATTTGAAACCATTTTAATAATATCTTTGTAGGAATGTTAATGACTGGTTCAAATTTTACGATGAAAATTTATTTTAATTATGTCTTTATATGGGAATGTTAATGGGTTTAAAAGGTATTTTATAAAACGGAGCGTAAAACCCATCCATCGTTTTTACGTGGATGGGATGTAAGTGACAAAAAACTTTGCGGATTGTAAAAATAAGTGTATCTTTACAAAATGATATGTTGTGTGTCAGGGACTGATTCGCAACTAAAACAAAAAACGTGGTAAGGCGTTGCCATTAGGCGAGTCTATGACCCACGAAGCCCATCCCATCAGCTTTGCTGTGGGTGGGTAGTTCACTTGTACTCACTGTATTTAATTATATCCTTTGTAAGGGAATGTTAATAGAAGGGTTTGTAAAGTAAATAGTGTTGGTTTTTAATTATATTATTATAGAATATTAATTTTATGTTTTTCAAATTGTAACCTTTTCAATTAAAATACGTATAATAGTATTCAAAGAACATTTATTATTAACTTAAAAACGAAAAAAATTATGGCACTAAAACAAGAATTTGAAATGACACAGGAAGAAATGGACAACATTATTGCTATTAATAAAGGTGGTGGTGACCCTGTAATGTTTTTAAGTGGTGGACGACCAATAGGAAGTTCTTTGCAAGAAAAGATAAACCAGTATTGGGAAATTTTAAGCAACAAATATGGATTTAATCCTATGACGGTTGAAGGTAGTGCAAAAGGTAAATTATTTTTCCTTGCAGAACCAAAACCTGTTGTAATTCCAAAAACACAATCAGAAAAAGAAATTGATAAGTATTTGGGCGATGCAATGGGTTATTTAAATTACAATGTAACTGATTCATTAAAAAAGATAGTTGCTCAATTAGAATCGTGCGATTACGAAACTGAGGCAAGTGTATTAAAAACGAATGTCGCATTTTTAGCACTTAAAAAACTTGCTGGCATTTCTTAAGGTTGCAGAAATGTAACCTTTCTTATTTTAATACGTATAATAAGTATTATTTAACATTTATTATTAACTTAAAACATTTAAAATTATGAAGAACATTTTAATTTTCTTACTTCTCTCTTTATCATTTACATTTATATGTAAAGGACAGGACACAATAAGTATGGGTGATAAGACCTATATAGGAAAAATAGTAAATACTGATAATACTTTTATTTATTTTATTCAGGATGGTAATACTGAAAAAAGTAAATTACTAATTAGTAATGTAAAGGTGTTAAGTCACTATTGGGGGCAGTATTTAGTTGTAACTCCTATTGGTTTAGTTAATGGAAATGATAGTACAAAAACATATATTGTATTAAATGTTGAAGACAAGACAGCAAAACAACTTTATGATAATGCTATTAATTATATAAATCATTTGTATAAAAGTCCTGATGATGTAATAAAAGGAAAAGAAGATGGAAAATATTTAAAATTTATTACACATGTTTCAGATTTTACTAGTATTCCCAATGTTTTAAGTCCAACATATTATGATTGTGATTATACTACAGAATTATCTTTTAAAGATGGTAAAGTTAAATATGAAATAATTGTTTTAGATATTTATGTTATTAGTAAAGGAATAAAACTTTATTTATTTATTTCTGGTAGTTCTTCTATGTTTAATAAAAATATATTTAATAAAAAAGGTGAATTAAAAAGACCTAATAATAAAAATGACATTGAAAACTATTTTAAAACTCAAATTAATGGTTTAATGACATTTTTAAAAGAAAATAATATTAAACATGAAAATTGGTAATATTGTAACCCAAGAACTAATTGTGATTAAAAAACCCTCTTAAATTAAGTTTTAAGAGGGTTTTTTTATTTATTAACATCACCAATTTGCATATTATATCTTTCCATATGCTCTTTCAAGTATTTATAATTGTTGTTAACACTTAGCAATAAAAAATTAGTTTTGATTTAGATAAGAAAGGCAGTATAATTATGAGTTTAAAATTTGGTAAATTAGAAAAAACAATTGATAAGAGGAATTTATTATTTAAGAATTATATAAATTCTAGTTTAGTTCCGGCATCAACTTATTCCAATACAGCAATAATTTATAAAAAATTAGGTATAAGTAATCCTGCTAAATTATTTCCTATGGATGGAAACGACAATTATGGTGATTGTGTTGTATGCATGTGTGTACATGGTCAAACTACTTGGAATGGATTAATAGGCAAGAAAAAGATTATGCCTTCAGCATCTGTTATAAAGGCATATTTAAAATTAACTGGTGGACAAGATTCGGGTTTGTCAGAATTAGACACATTAAAACATTGGAAGAGTAAAGCCATATATGGTGAAAAGATTTTAGTTTTTGTAGAGATTAATCCCAAGAATCATGACCATATTAAATTGGCTATTGAATTGTTTGGTGGAATAATGCTTGGTATGCAAGTTCAAGAAAATGCAATTGCTGATTTTAAAAATGGTGTAACTTGGACACCCGGCAAACTTACAAATGATGGTCATGCTATTTTCGGTATTGATTATGATGTTAATACTCTTTCAGTATTAACTTGGGGAGGAATACAGAAGGGAACTTGGGGTTGGAATGACTGCGCAATAGATGAGGCTTATGGAGTTATGTCATTAGAAGCAAAGAATCCATTATTTGATAATGGAAAGATAGATGAACAACAACTTTTGAAAGATTTACAGTTAATTACTAATTAATAATATTGTTTTAACAATAATAATCCAATATAAATAATTAAATTTGTATTGGATTTCTCATTTAATATCATTACATTTGCATTAAAATAATATTATAAATAAAGATTAATAATGAACACAAATGTATTAAGACAATTGTTTAAAGAACAAATAGAAAAGAATGTAATAATTACCGAAGAAGTATTATCTAAATTACAAAACAAAACCTATCATTCAGGTAAAGATGTTAAAATTGGTGATAAACCCTTATATGCTTTACTTTATGGTAAGAAGAAAAGAATTAATAATGAAAGAACTGAATTAAGTTTTACATTAATAATGATTAATGAAGGCGATATTCATTTATATGATGCTGATATTAAAAATGATGGAAGTGATGGTTTTATGTATTTTCCGCCAATTAAATTAAAGAAAAAATAAAATGGATATAAAATTTGTTCTCTCAATAGGATTTGTAGGTTCTGATTATTCTATGGTAGTTAATAATACTTATCATTGTTTTGGATTTGTTAGTGAAGATGAGGCTAAAGATGAAGCAATAAAAATATTAAAATCTTTATACAATATATCAATGTATAAAGAAGATATTAAATTTGAATGGGATGGAACATTATAATTAATATTATTATTAAATTATTAAATTATGAAAAATTACATCGATAATGCGTTTACAAGTAAAATGATTTATTTTGCTCCTTGCGATAAAATAGGTATTAATTCTATTAATTCTAATAATGATGGAATTGTTGAAATTTCATTTACGTCAAATATATGGAAAAGATATGATTGGAATATTAAAGATTTTAATTCATATTGTAAAAAACCTTACTACACCACAATATTTTATGAAAATATTTTATTATTAAAACTTGATAATTTAAAAGAAATTTATAATATAGATATTGATTTGGTAAAATTAATGGATAATGTATTTGTTTTTAAATATGAAAATAATTATTATATAATTGGATTGGAAGAATCTAATAATAAGGGCGGTACTGATTGTTATTTTAAAGAAAATAATACAATTCTTGTTGTAACAAATAAAGAAACACATCCTCCATTTAATATTACAGAAGAGACATATAATAAAATAATTAATAATAACGAATTATGATAAATTTATCGATTCTCATTAAAGACTTATTAATTATTTTAATTATATCTATTGCATTTATACTATTCATGCAGCAAGAAACATTTATAAGCAGGTTTGCCAATACTGATGTTTTTAACTATAGATTACTTAAAAAGATAATAAGAATGATTAGAATGGAATGTAGAATAATATTCTTCACAATATCAATAAAGATTCAGCTAAAGTTATTTTTTGCTTATCATAATATAAGAAAATTCTTATTTGGTGTTGAGCATCATTTAGATGATGAAATGTAATTACTAATTAATTACAACTGGGGTAAAAACTGTTTACTATATTAATACGCAAGGTAATTACAACGATGATGAAATGTAAATAATAATATTATTTTAACAATAACAAAAATCCCAACATAATTAATTTTATGTTGGGATTTTTGTTATTAATATCTGCAACATTTTTGTTTAATTTTCGTATTAATATATTATGAATCAAAAGAAACACACATATACATTAGAAGAACTTAATTATATAAAAAATAATTATGGAAAGTTAAAGGTAATTGAAATAGCCAATCAATTATTATTAACGCCAGAACAGGTTCAAAATGTTGCATCAAGACTTGGATTAAAGAGTGATTTATTAAAAAAGCGTTTTAATGAAATAACATATAAAGACAAAGATATTGAATACATAAAGGAATTTTATGACAAAAAAAGTTTAAATGAAATTGCAAATGATTTGGGCAGGACATATAGAGGTGTTTCTAAAATAATTTGGAAATTAGGACTAGTAAAAATCAATAAAGAAAAAATTAAAAAGGAAAGAGAAAATAAGTGTGTTGATTTATCTAAACATTATTCTTCAAATGAATTTGCATTATTTATTAATAATAAAAGAAAACCATTAACTTATTTATTAACAAAAACCGGACTTGATATTGATAGTGCTAAAGATATGGTAAGTCAATTAATATTTGAAATTTATAATAGAAATTTAACTCCGAAACGAATAGAAGGTTTTGCTTTTAATTATGCTCTTAAATATTTAAAATATTTAGCTGCTGAATATAGAAGGGAAATGAATACCAAATATTTAAGTTTGAGTGATAATTTTGAACCAATTAATTATGATGATGATGTAGATACTAATTCATTTTCTAAATCAGAAATAAAATTAATTATTAATAATAAACAAATTAAATCTTTTGATAGAATTATTATAATTTTATTATCTCGATTTGAAATGAACGTTAATGAAATTTCCAGCTTTTTAGAAATTCCTAAATATACAATTTATAAACATTTATCTTCAATTAAAAAAGTTTTTAATAAAAATTTTTATTAATTCTCTTTTTAATTATCAATAAATGATTTTAGATGTTCTGGAGATAATTTTGTTCCCCAATCTATTATATATGAAATATCTTCACCTTCATCATATCCTTTTCCAACACCAATATAGAATTTTGTTTCATTAGTTATTTCATCTAAGCATTTAACAATACCTATATTAAAATTACACCAGATTACGTCAATTATTTTTAAATTATTCATTTTGTTTAGTTTTAATCTATATTAATATTCTTTTCTTTAGCAAATTTTCTCATTACTTTTGCTCTATTATGATATGCTTTTAAAAGTTTGGTTGTGGTATCTGCATCACCTATTTTATAATAAGAATCTTGAATTTCTACATTATAAGCAATACAACCCATATCATCATTTTTAATAGAAAAAACACATTTATTGCAACAATTAATATCAAAAGCTGAAAATTTTGCTGCAATACAAAGTGTACATGTAGTAGGACTACCAAAACCAGTTAAATTACGTTTAGTAATCTCAAATAAAATATTTTTATCAAAGCAATAATAAATATTATCATAACTTTTAAGTTTAATAATTTCAGCTTCTATTTCTTCAATAGTAATTGTTTCATATCTCTTGATTAAAGCAATAAACTCAGGAATATTCTTAGCTACAGTGCTTATTTTTTCTAATTTTTCCATAATTTCTCTTTTATTTTCGACTACAAAGATATAAAATATTTTTAATATAGCAACAAAATGATTTAATTTAATTATATTTGCAACATATTATATTAATATTCGTATTGTAATAAAAAAGTAAATTATATGAAAAGTAAAAAAGTTAAATTATGTGCAATACTTTTGTTGGTCTTAGGTCTGACAGGAGTACAAGCACAAGAAGCTATTTCTGCTTCGGGTGGTGATGCTTCTGGTAGTGGTGGTTCTGTAAGTTATTCCATAGGACAGTTGTTTTATACAACCAACACAGGCACGAATGGTTCTGTAGCACAAGGTGTACAGCAACCCTATGAAATTTCAGTTATAGGAATTGAAGAAGGTAAAGACATTACATTACAATGCTCGGCATATCCAAATCCAACTAAAGATTATGTAAAACTGGAAGTAAAAAACTATAAGACAGAAAATCTGACATATCAGATTTATGATAATAATGGTAGATATTTAGAAAGTAAAAAAATTGATGGTGAAGAAACATTCATAAATATGAAAACATTTATGCCAGCCATTTATTTTCTAAAAGTAATTAACAATAATAACAAAGAAATAAAAACATTTAAAATTATAAAAAATTAATACCATGAGAAAAATATTGATGATTTTAGCGGTAGCATTATTAACTATCGGACTGACAAATGCTCAGTCACCAAATAAAATGAGTTATCAAGCTGTTGTAAGAAATGCTGATAATGTTCTAGTACAAAACCATCCAATTGGAATGCAAATAAGCATTCTGCAAGGTTCAGCAACAGGAACACCTGTTTATGTTGAAACTCAAACGACAAGTACAAATGCTAATGGGTTGGTTAGTATTAAAATAGGTGAAGGAACAGTTGTTACTGGAACTTTTTCAGAAATTGATTGGTCTATTGGAAATTATTTCATTAAAACAGAAATTGACCCGCAGGGTGGAACAGCATATACTATTTCTGGTACAAGTGAATTAACAAGTGTACCCTATGCTTTATTTTCAGCAACAGGAGTAAAAGGTCAGCAAGGTATTCAAGGTGAAAAGGGTGATGTTGGAGATAAAGGAGACAAGGGTGATGCTGGTGATATAGGTTTAACCGGAGCTAAAGGCGATTCTGGTATAATGGGATTACAAGGCATTCAGGGTTTTAAAGGTGATAAAGGAGACAAGGGTGATACAGGTGTAATGGGTTTACAAGGTATTCAAGGTTTAAAAGGTGATACTGGTGTAATGGGTTTACAAGGTATTCAAGGTTTAAAAGGTGATACTGGAGTAATAGGAAATGGTATAGTAAATTCGTGGATAAAGTGGACTGGTGTAACTTCAGTTGCAAGTGCTTTAGCTTCTGATGATGGAAGCAATATTACTATTCAAGGAAAAGCAAGTAACAATTATCGTGGTGGTGCTGTTAATATTTATGGTGGTGCAAGTTGTGGTGGAACAGGTAACGTCAATATTTATGGTGGTACTTATCATTATGCTCAAGGTGACCAAACTCGTCTTCCGGGCAATGTTTACATTTATGGTGGCTCTTCCGATTATGGTGCAGCTTCTGGTGGAAATATTGTGCTTACATCTGGATTGGGAAGTGACTATAGATTTGCCAACGGCAGTATTTTATTGTTAAATGGTAATGTTGGAATCGGAACAGCAAGTCCCGGAGCAAAATTAGAAGTTAGTGGTCAAGTAAAGATTACTGGTGGCACACCCGGTGTAGGCAAGGTTTTAATTTCTGATGCATCAGGTTTGGCAAGTTGGGGGTCAATATTCACTCATTATATTGGCGAAAGTTATGGTGGTGGCATAGTATTTTATGTATATGATAATGGACAACATGGTTTAATAGCTGCCACAGCAAACCAAAGTACAGGAATACCTTGGTACAATGGAACTTATAGATATACAGGAGCTACAGGTAGTGGATTAGGAGCAGGAGCAATGAATACTGCCATTATTATAGCTGTACAAAGTGGCGATATTCAACCAGCTAATTTTGCTGCGAAAGTTTGTGCTGATTATTCTGTAACAGTTAGTGGTATTACTTATGGCGGTTGGTATTTACCTTCAGCATATGAGTTAAATTTATTATATTTACAAAGAGCCGTAGTTGGTGGTCTTGTTACTGGCAGCAACTATTTAAGTTCTACTGAGTCTGACCTTAATACTGTGTGGGTTCAGTCCTTCTATCTTGGTAGTCAGTCCACTACCAATAAAAGTTATTTAAATGTTATGCGTGCTATTCGAGCTTTTTAACTATTTAAATCATATATTTGTTAAAACCTTAGAAATTTTGAAACATTTTTAAGGTTTTTTCGTATAATTGATTAATTATGCCATACTTAAAAACAAAAAATTATGTTTAAAAAATGCGAGGTTGTTATGCTTCCAACCAATAAAAAAGCAAAAATTGGAGATATCATTCAATGTAGTAATCCTCATTCTTCAAGAATGGCTTGGAAAAATAAGTTAGGTATTTGTAGTTTTGATGTTAATGCAGAAATTACTTCAGGTGATGAATGGTTAGCACAACATCTTTACATTATTTCTAAGGAAGAAACAAAAAATGGTGAATTAATATATGATTCAGTTAATACATATATACCAGAGAGAATTATCATTAATCATGGTGATGATGGTGATGGTACTTTAAATAATAAAAATGGTTATTTTCCTGTAATTGCCACAACCAATAAATCATTAAAAATTGGTGATTGGATACATAATGATTCATTAATTGCATTACCTGAACCTTCTCAATCATTCATTCAAAAATATGTTTCTAAATACAATGAAGGGAATGAAATTAAGGAAGTAATGGTTGAGTATGAAGAATATCACGGAATAAGTCAAAGTATTGCAGAAATTTATGCTGTATCTGAAAGTGATAATGGAAGAGATTATGATAAGTCTTTTGATGAAAAATTAAATGAATTAGGTAGAGAATATAAACTTAAAGTTAATCCTAATGATAATACTATAACAATCAAAAAAATTAAGGATACTTGGAATAGGGAAGAAGTAATGGAGTTATTAAATAAATGTTGGATACAAGCAACCAAAAAAACAATTGAACCATTAACTGAATCAGGATTTTCAAAATGGATTGGAGAAAATTTATAATTAATTATTGTAACATTTCTTAAAATTATTCGTATAATAAATAAAAAACAATAATATTATGGCTGGAAAGAAAACACATTTAGTATTGGATTTAATTTACACACCTGAAGAAGGACAAGTTTGTTTTACTGGAACACTTGATGAATGTACAAAATTTGTTGCTGAACAAGAGACTTATGGTTTTAAAATAATGCCAATGTCTGAAGAAGAATTTAAGGTACATAATAATATAAATGCCAAACAAACATTTCCAATTAATGTATCTGTATTTCCTAAAGAATCTCGTTTAAATAGACCAATTAAAATAAAATAATTATGGAAAAAATTCCACAGTGTAATATATGTAACAATACAAGACAAGTAGAAGTTTTGACAATGGGTACTGATACTAATTTGGTGGAGTGTCCTTATTGTTCAACCAAACCAGAATATAAAAAATTTCAAGAAGAATATCAAAAATCACTAAATTAAAATCTGATGTACGCAACACTCAATAAACCATATTTAGGTTATACAAGAATAGAACTAATTGAAAAAATTCAATTTAAATGGTTGGTTCGTATTTGTGATAGTGGTTTGGAGATTCAAGTTTATGAGGATGAATTTGTAAAAGATTAATAATATGACACATGAAGATTTATTAGAATTAGGTTTTAAATTACGTGGAGTTGAAGAAAATGACCCGTATTATATAATGGTGTTTTCCTTTCCGTTTAAATTTGGTATATCTAATTTGGCTGGTGTATTAGATAATGGTCAATTCTGGTTATATGGAAACAATATTAGATATACTGACAAAAACGAATTAAAAAAGATAATTGATATTGTTGGTAGTGAAATTTATATATAATAAAATGAATAAAACAAGTTTTGAAGATATTGAAAGAAAAATAAGGCGAGTTCAACGATTTCTTGATTGGATGATATTGGGACAGTTCCAGCATGGTATTGCTCCAATGCGTTTTCCTAATCTCACACCTGAACGAGTTGAAGAGCTTTATAATGTTGATTTTGGTGATTAATAATTTAAATTAAAAAATATTATAAATCACAAATTTTTATTATCTTTACACAATTAATATTTAAAAATGAAAACTATAGAAGATTTTACACCGGAGATTCAAAATAAAATTCCTGAATATATTGCTAAATATACGAAAGGTATTGATAATGGTGAAAGATATCATCAATTCAAATTTGAAAATGCGGAAAAATTAATTAATTGGAATTATGAAAAATGTAATTATAAAAAACCTGTTATAATAGTCGCTGAAAATATATATGAACAACAAATATTCTTTAATTTTATTATTGCAAATAAAGAAAAATATCTACCAATTCTTTATTTAATTTATTGTGTTAAAAATAACATGAATGGTGAAATCAAAAAATTTATTAAAAATATTAGTAATTCGAAAAAGAAAAACAATACACTAGACAATACACTACTCAATACACTAGACAATACACTAGGCAATACACTAGACAATACACTACTCAATACACTAGACAATACACTAGGCAA
>Ga0265316_10000270_pt1 | contig 58447 bp, 48 predicted proteins | sample 4522metaG_FD_202092 | JGI IMG/M metagenome (GOLD analysis project Ga0265316, IMG submission 202092) | Rhizosphere microbial communities from Carex aquatilis grown in University of Washington, Seatle, WA, United States - 4-5-22 metaG | ecosystem: Host-associated > Plants > Roots > Rhizosphere >... | reverse complement strand
TTCCGATGTACCCAAGCCAATGACCAAAGCCTTTGCCCGAACTGAACGCAATCGCATCGACGGCGCCGAGCCATTGCTGCAGGTGCGCCTGGAAGCTGTGTTCAGGCAAGGTCCGGCGCAAGAAGGATTCGACACCGATGGCCGCCAGCGCGAGGAAAAGCAGCGCCGGCACCAGGATTCGGGCAGCGCGGTGGGTCTGCCGGGCCCGATGCTCGGCCACGCCCTCTAGAAAAGCGACGCCAGAGAAGTTGCGGCTGCTTTCGCTCGATCCCGCTTTCGATTCGGTGAACAGTTCCTGTGGTGAAAGCTCAATCAACGCGCCGGTGGGGCAGGCATTGAAACAGGCGCGATTGGAAAACCCAGCGCAGTGATCGCACTTGATGGCCCGCTGGTGCATCCCCCGTTGAGCCGCGTAGGCTGCCAGGTCCGGACTTCCGGGCTGCAACACCTGGATGCCCGCCTGTTCCAGAAACGCGGTCGGCGGGTCGGCGCCGAGGAGCGCAAAAACCACCTGATTTTCGAGAGTCATGTCGCCGGAAGCCCTGGCCAAACGCACCCGCCCGGGTTCCAGCGCCCGCACAGTCGAACTGAGCACGACCCGGATCCGTCCAGCCGCATGATAACTTTCGAGTCGCTCGCGATTGGCTGCCTTGGTCCGCGAAAATGCGGCCTGGCGGTAGCTGACCGTGACAGTCGTGCCGGGCACGTCGGCCAGGGCCAAAGCCGCTTCAACGGCCGAATCGCCGCCGCCCACCACCAGCACATGCTGCCCGGCGAACTCGTCTGGGTCAGGCATACTGTAGCGAACCCGCCCGGGTTCCTCACCCGCCACGCCAAGCCGTCGAGGCGATCCCCGCTTGCCCACGCAGACCACGACGTTTTCGGCCAAGAACGCGCCTTCTGGCACCTCGACTCTGAATGTGCCGTCAGCCTCGCGGCCAATCCGCTTCACTTCGCAGCCCTCGCGCACCCGCAGCTTTTCCCGGGCAATCGCCGCCTGCCAGCGCGCTATCAGCTCTTCCTTGCTGCAGTCGCCGAACCACAGACCGCTGGCCAGCGGCACGTTGCTGGGCTCGGCCATGACGAACTTGTTCTTCGGGTAGTCCCAGATGGTGGAAAGCGAACGATCCTTTTCCAGCACCACGTAGTTGAGCTGGCGCTCGCGGCAGCGCAGGGCCGCGGCCAAGCCGGCCGGGCCGGCCCCGACGATGATCACGTCCAACACCCGGGTGTTTTCCCGCGCTGCCCGGCGCGGCGGGATGTTGTCGACCGCGCGCACCGCCTCGTTCATCGATACCTTGATAAGCGATGCCCCGGACACGTCCCCGGCCACGTACAGACCGGACACATTGGTCATACCCCGGTTGTCATTGGCCGGAATGGGTTCGGGAAAGTCGGCCACTGAATAGGGAACCTCGACTGTGAAAATGGCCCCATTGGGACATTTGTGCACGCAGGCGCCACATCCCTTACAACGCTCACTGATACGGATTTCCCCGTGATCGTCGAGTGACAAAGCACCGAAACTGCAGGCGGCGAGGCACGGCTTGTCGACACAATTCCGGCAAACCTGGGTGAGCGCCAGGCGCCCCAGACGCAACTTGGCGCGCGCCCCCCGGGCAAAGCCGTGTCGCTTGGCACAGGCTTCTTCGCATTTGTTGCAGTCAAGACACCGATCGAGCTGGCTGACCCGCACGACTGTGCTCGACGCGAATCCATTGCGCAGGAAGAAGTCCTGCACCAAACGCCGCGTGGGCTCTTGTTGGCTGAGGAAATGATTGCGCGACGCCGCGATCTGCTGCCGCAAACGCATCGACCACGCCGTGTTGCGCGCCATGATCTCGCCCAGCGCGGGACGGCTGGCGGCGAGCAAGGTCGCCGGCGTGGAGGCCTTGCAATCGAGCACGGGCTCTCCCATGCCGGGGGAGCAGTCGAGAAAGCCGTCGGAAAACAGGTCGCCTTGCGCGAAGAAGCCGATGTACTCGACCGGACGCTCGTCGCAAGGGCGTGCGGGGGCAGCGGTACCCTCCCGGTCCATTGCGATTGAGACGACACCGGAAAGCACGAAGCAGTAGCTTTCACCTGGGTCGCGCGCGAGTGAAGAAAGACACTGACCCCGGCCGAGCTGGCGCACCTGACTGCCGCGCAGGAGCTGATCGAGCGCGGGATCGGGCAGGTCGGCAAAGATCGGCAAAGAGCGAAGGGATTCAACCGTGACGGTCTGGCTTGCTTCGTGGGCCATGGTTGTTCCTCCTAATGTGCCGTGTGGCAGGACCGGCATTCAGCAGGTCGGTGGCAGACATAACAATTGTCATTGGCGAGGCTGCCCGCCGCTAATCCATGCAACTTGTTCCAGGCCCCGCGGTGATTGAGCGGCGAGGTTGTCCTGTGGCACTGAATGCACGCGCCGGGCTGGTGACACACGCGACAGGGCTCGGAATCGAAGGCCGCGGCCTGCCCATGACCACGCATTCGCCAGAGCGCTGTGTGACTCTTGGGGGGATGGGTGCGATGGCAATTGGCGCAGGTGGGCGCCACGTGGCAGCGAGCGCAAGAGCGGCTTTCGGCACCAGCCTCGTCTTCGTCGAAGGGCAGGATGGCGTGCGAGCGCAGCCAGGTCTGATTGTGGTCGAGCGGCTTCAAGGTTCGGCCCCCTGCGGTCAAACCGCGGAAGTCAGTCGTGGAGTGGCACTCGGCGCAGTTGGTCCCGGCTGACCCGCGATGGGGATCTTCGTGGCAGTCCACGCAGCGCTTGCCCATGACGGGGAATTTGCGGTCAAGCGGCGGCGGCGTTTCCTTCTTGGTCCAACCCACGGGTGGAGGTGAAGCGGGGCGCGGCCGGTGGCAGAAGGAGCAGGCCAGGTCGCGGTGTGCGCCGGTGCGGACGAAAGTCGTCATGGTGTCGTGATTGAACTTCGGCGCTCCCTTTTCCGGCCGGTGGCACTTGCCACAGTCGCGCCCGAGCTCACCCTTGTGTGGATCCGTCTTCTCGTGACAGGTCACGCACTTGGCATCGGCCAGCTTGTAGCGACCGTTGGCGTGACACGATTCACACTTGGCGTTCTTGTGCGCGCCTTCCAGGGGGAAGTTCTTGTTGTGCTTCCAGACCAATCGAAGGTCTTTGAAATGCTGGGTGGGCGCGTGGCACTTGCCACAGTCGGTGCCGAGCTGTCCCTTGTGTTTGTCTTTGTCTTTGTGACAGTCGACACAGGTGAGCTTGTTGGTGTGATAGATCTGGTTCGGGTGGCAGCTGGCGCACTTGGTGCGCACCTGGGGCTCGGCGTGGAGGCCAACCAGCGGGAACCGCGTATCCTTGTTGTGGGCAAAGGGTCGCGTGCGGGTTCCGCCTTCCACGTGGCAAGCAGTGCAGGGCTTGTCTGTGAACTGGCCCTTGTGTACGCCGCGGTGCTGGTGGCAATTCACACAACCGCCTTGGGTATAGGTCAGCTGTGTGCCTTTGCCGTGGCACTTGCGGCAGTCCAGCGTCAGGTGCTTGCCGAACAGGGGAAAGCCGAACTTGCGGTGGTCGACAGTGGCCTCTTTCCAGGCACGCCCAGGAGTGTGGCAGGATGTACACTTGGCCGTGTCGGTCGTCACCGGGTGGAAAGGACGGTGGCAGTCAATGCACCCGCGGTGCGGAGTGCGGCCAGGCATCTGGGCCTTGGGGTGGCACTTGGTGCAGGGCTGTTCCAGGTGCTTGCCTTGGAAGGCAATCTCAGAGAAACGATTGTGCGGTTCCAACCAGGCGGACAGAACCATGCCGCGCAGGGCTTTGCCGGCGGGGTGGCAGGTATCACACTTCTGTGTCAGCTCGATTTCACTGAAGGCGTGGATGTTCTTGTGACAGCTCTGGCAATCCTTCGAGAGACCAAGATAGGTGATACGGCCCGACTTCATTCGCCGGGTGTGACACGAGGTGCAGGCGACCCTGGCGTGGTTGTTGACCAGCGCAAAGCCGGTCTTGCTGTGGTCAAACGTCTCGTGCCCGCCCACGTGCTTCCAGTCGATGATATTGAACTCTCGCCCCTTGTGCTCAGGATGGCAGCTCAAACATTTGCCTGTGAAAGTCGCGTGCAGACCCCGGTGTTTTGCCAATTCGTCCTTGAGCGCCTTGTGGTCGTGGCAATCGAGGCACTTGGAATCCGTCACACCGTGGTTGGCGGCGTGACATTGCGGACAGCCTTCCGAATTGTCAAAGGCGGCGTGGCTTTCGTTGAGCGGCCCCGGCGCCACGCGGAAGAAGGACTGCTGCGCGACGACCAAAGGCGCGGCCAGCAGACCCGCCAGGAGCAGTCCGCCAACGCCGAAAAGGCGTGTTCTTATGGTGAACGCGCGCCTCATTTCCTACGTCGCGCCTTTGCTTTGCCCCGAGCGGGCTTCTTGACTTGCTTCCTAGAACTGGCCTGTGAACGCGACGCCGCCGGCGGATTGTCGTCGGGGCGGCTGTCGGGTTGGTCCAGGCGACGGACGCGCTCTGCAGCCAGCTCGGAATGGGGCGGCCAGGCCTCGAATGCCGTCAGGTCACGCGCCAGCCCCGTGGCCTTGGCAGCAACCAGCCAATCAAAAGCGTCGAAGACGAAGGCGGCTTGCCCATTCACCGCCGAAATTGCCTGACCAAGCAGGCGTCGGGTCGCGGCCACATCACTGCTCTGAGCGTCGGCCAGCGCCAAGGCGAACTGACGATGAAACTGCGCCACAGCCGGCGTTGACGCCGGAAAAGCCGCGGTTGCGACTCCGGACTCGGCCTCGCGACCGCCGCCAAACCGCTCCGACACCAGCCGTGTCCAGGCCGAATCCGGCGCGACGCCAGTCAGATTCTTGACCAACTTGCTGACCGCCTCGGGCTTGCCCTGCCGAGACTCGAACCAGGCGTGTTCGTAGCGGTGAGACAACCACAACGGGCCAAGATCAAAGGAACGATCCCACGCCCGCTGTGCCGCTTTCACATCGCCCTTGTGCTCAAAGGCCGTGGCCAGCAAATAGTAGAATTCGGGGTCGCGATCGCAGGTCGAGCGGATCGACTCCAGTTCCGCGAGGCGCGCGTCCCGCTCTTGGCGTGACGCCAGCGCCAGGCTGGCCAATGTCCGTTGCGCGGATGCGGGACCCGTTGCCCCAGACGACAGAAACGGTTTGATGCGGGCCAGGCGCGCAGGGTCAGCGTCTTGGTACCGGTAGACAGCCGCCTCAGCGCGAACGATGAGATCCAGGTGGGGATCGTGCGGATCGAGCGTGGCATTTGGGCCGCGCAGCAGCGCCAGGAACTGCGCGACTCGTTCCAACTCGCCCTCCCTGAGGAAGGTGGCCAGACTGCGCGCCACGTGCTCGCGTTCCTCGCTCCCTCGGCGCGCCAAACCAGCACGCCCCAGCCAGCCCGCCGCCGTACCGATGCAAAGAACCATGGCCAGGATCGCGAGTCGGCGAAAGGGAGAGCCGTGCCGCCGTGTCGTGCGGGTGGCCGCCAAATACTGCCCAGGATCAAGCCACGGCCCGAACAGGCTGTCGCCGTACAGGCGGGCGAGCTGACGATCGAACCCCGATTTCCCGTGCTCGGCTGCCCGATCCGGCTGGCTCGGCAATGGACGAATGGGCGGCGGTTGCGGGCCTACCAATTTACACTCCCGCTGCCGTGACACGCGTCGGGCATATTGGCGCACGACTTGGTCCCAGGATCCCAGGTGCCGGTTTCCATGCTGACGTCGATCTTGCCGTCGATGTGAAGGTTGGGATTGCGGATGGTCATCATGCCCACAACAACCACGCGCGCGTGGCAGTTGTCGCAGGTGTAGGCGATGTGGAACGGGTGCGACTCACCCAGTTGGTCCGGCGAAGAGCCGTGGCAAGAAAAGCAATTGCTTTGCGAATTGTCGACCAGTGTCCAAAGGGGCGGCCCCGATTTGGGAAACGGCGGGTTGGGCGCGGAAGGCGCCGGGGCGGGTGGCGCTGGGAGGGTGGCACCGTGGCAGTAGGTGTTGCTGCAGGTCGCGGCTGCCCGATCCCAGGTCGGCTGGGCCCCCGCGGTTTTTGCCAGCGGGCCAAATGACATGGTGGCCGGACCGGGAATCAGATTGGGGTGCGCATCGATGTTCAGCTCCGCGGGCACCACGTGACACTCGCTGCAGGCCACCGGGGCGGAGATGGGATCCGCCGAGTTGAGATGGGACTGATGAGCGCCCACGCCGATTGTGGTCGTGTCGGTGTCGCCGTTCACCGCACGCGGCGGGGCCGCATTGTCCGGTCCGCCATGGCACGAGGAACAATTGATCTCTGACGGGAGACCATCGGACAGGGAGTGGCGCTGACAGCCCAATCCCCCGGCCAGCACCATTTCGACGACAAGCAAACAATGGAAAAGGCGCTCCACTACAAGTCCTCCCGAATTGAGAAGAACAGTGAGTGGATGGACCGATCGACAATTTCCAGCGTGTAGCGGGCGCGCACATCCAGCCAGGGCAGAACGCGCACCCCGGCGCTGCCGTAGACGGTGCGGGCATCCTGCAGCTCCTGCACCTCCCGGTAGTAGGTGACCTTCCAGCGCTGGTAGTAGGTGCCGGCCTCGACTTTGACTTTGCGATTGGTGTAGCCCGCCATGCCCCCGACGGCGAGAAACGAGTCGCGGGTGAGCGACCAGGGTATGTAGTTCCATTCTAGAATTCCGGTAACGAAGAGGCCCTTGACCGCAAGATCGTTGAGTTCAGTCTGGAAGTAGATTCCGCCATAGTTGCGGTTGAATGGGCCTTCGGAGCCGCTCAGAAGCTGACGCATGCGCCATCCCGCGCGCAGGCCCAAGCTGGTCATTTCACCCAGCCCGAATTCCTTCCAGATCTCCAAACGGGTGCGCAAATTGGGCAGACTGGGCCCAAGCAGCGAGTAGAACGGATTTTCGGCTTCACTGACTTCGCCGAGTGTCCGCAGTTGCGCGTTGGCCTGGGCATCAATCCCGAGCCGCAGCGAGGAGGACACCAGGCGCAGCGTTCCGCCGGCGTGGGACGCGCCTCGATTCAAGCCGCGCACAAAGAGTTTGGCCCAGCTTTCATCAAAACGCGTCGACATGGTCAAGCCGTAGGAGTGGGCATAGACGGAATTCTGTTGCGCCCCATCCTGGGTGAGAACCGTGTCGTGCTCGAAGCGCGAATCAAACTCCAGACGGAGGTTCTGGTTGGGCCGATAGCCAGCGCCCACGCAAGTCACCCAGCTTTCAAACAGTCCCGGCTGGATCTGAAAGAAGTGAATGGTCCGTCCCGCGTAGCCAAACAGCGACAGTTGGCGTTCCCACAGTCGCAACTCCAGCGAGGCGCCGTCGAATGTCAGGGGCAAGCCATGCTCGCTCGCTTGCCGGCCGAGGCGCACATATTCGAGCGGAAGGCTGTGCCGCCATTCCGCTGACAGCGAATAGACCAGAAACAGCGGCTGACGATAATCGGAGGTCTCGGCAAACACGTCGGGCTTGCCCTGGGGCAGGTGCCCGTCGATGTCGTACCAGAACGCAGCCGAGATCTGCCCGCGCAGCCGATCGCGATACCCCCTGCCCTGGCCATCGAGAGTCAGTCGAAGATCCTGATCTGTTCTCGCGCCGTCGGGCGCCGCCCCGAGCACACCGGGCGAATTGTCCGATGCCGCTCCCGCGGATCGCACGCGATACTCCTGCACCAGCGACAGCTCGCCTGACCAGGCGGCCGCGGGATCGATCCGCGCTTGCACCGTCGCCTCGCTGGACTCAGGTCCAGCCAAGGTTGCGACAAGAACTATCGGCCAAAACAGCAAAGTACAGCTCGGGCGGAAGAGTCAGTTTCGCTCGCAGAGGACTCGATTGGTAGACTGTGGCTGGCGGTCAGGAAACACAAGCTAGAAATCCGTGGCCGACGGGATCCGGGAGTGGTGCAGACGCACCACCTCCGCTTTCGCGCTCTCCGCCAGCGATCCCTCCGGGAATCGCGCCAACAGCGACTCCAGGCGACTTAGCGCCAGTGCCAGATTTCCCTCGCGCTCGGCGGCCATAGCGGCGGTGAAAAGGTCGTTCTGCTGAGCAAGGCTTGACCGCGGCGATGTCTGAGGGACACCTGCCGGTGCTTCCCTTGTGCGAAGCCTCGCCTCGGCGGGCCTCACCTTCGGCTTTTCGACAGTGGGGCTATCCACAGGCGGTGCAGGGCCGGCTGAGACAGTCGCTTCTTCGCAACCCACCGGATGCCCGTTGGACGCGACCATCTTGGTCTCGCGCCCGGCTTGCCGCCAAACGACGACGCCCTCTTCCAGACACACCCGCGTGCGCCCGCCATCTACCTTCACGGAAAAGACGGTGCCATGCGCCTCGATCTCGCTGTCAGGGGTCTGAACCAAGAAACGCTCCTGCGGACCCAGCTTGGCAACGGTTGCCGTCACGGCGCCTGATTGCAGCCAGAAGCGCTGGTCTTCCCGGCCCCAGTCGCGCAGTTGGACGTCGCTCTGGCCGGCGATCGCCACGCGCGTTCCCGTGGACAGCACCAAGGTCGCCCCATCACCGGTACCGGTCTGCACATGGTCACCGGGCAGCATCTCGCTGGCCTCGACAACCTCCCCCACCCTGGCTCCGCGAAAAAGCGAATAGTGTTGGCCTTCGACACGGACCGAAATGCGCGCGTCGGCGGTGCGGGGCACAGGTGGTCGCGCTATGCGCCAGCCCACCCCCAGGCCAGCCACAAGCGTCAGCCCGGCGGCAGCGGCCAGCCAAATCCGCGGGCTTCTCACGGGACGGGGTGCGCCCAGCTTGCGGATTTCCCCCTCCATGATTGCGATCGTCGCGCTTCGGACGTCGCCGCTGGAAGGCCGGTTTGCCCCAGCCGGCGGCTCTTCTGCAAAAAGTCGCGCCGCCGCACGGGCGTAGGCGTAGTTAGTCATGTCGGCTCCTTCCAGGGCGCAAGCGCGCTCGCCAGATCCGCGTCGGCGGCAATGCGCCGGTGCAAGTCGCGTCGGCCACGCACCAGTTTCGACTGTGTGGCCGAGACGCTCGACCCCACAATCGCCGCCACTTCCCGCAGGTCATAGCCGAAAACATCGTGCAGCAGAAAGACGGTGGCGCGAACCTCCGGCATCTCGCGCAGATGGCCGGTGACCCTGCTGATCAAGCCGCGCAATTCCGCAGTATCCCCACTGTCACCGGCCTTGTCTTCAGCCGGCGTCTGTCGCTCGAAGATGGTTCGCTCCAGTTTGCGGCGGCGCAGTTGTTTAAAAACCACATTCGCGGTCACCGCAGAGGCCCAAGTTTCGACAGCGCAGTCGCCACGGTAGCGGACCAGCGAGCGAATGATCTCGATGAGCGAAACCTGGGCGAGGTCCTCGAAGTCGCTGTCCCCGGGGCCGAGCAAGCGCCGCAGGGCCGCCTCGACCACCGGCCGCAGCCGGTCATAAAACTGACCCGCGGCCGACGCATCCCCCGCCCGCACTTTGTCGACCAGCTCAACCATCGTGAGCGGTTCAGACACGGCTGCTCGCGTTGCGCCGCCCGGAACCAGACGTATTTGGGGATTGGTCATGGACGTCTTGCAGCTGCTGGGACTTTCACCGCAGTCCCTGCCGAGGCACGAAGCCACCTATCGGCAGAGCGAAATCAGGGCTAGAGCGGCTTGTTCTCTTTGGATGCCAACCGCCAGTGAACGGGCGGCCTATCGTCTGTTCAGTACCGTGGCCGGCGATTTGCCAGGCACTCGCCGACTCAGAAAGAGATTCCGACGCCGAACATGAGCAGTGGGTAGACTTGCGAGGGAGCTTTCACCGTGTAGTCGTCTGCTTGCTGCGACTCCTTGGACGCCGCGACCTCGAAGCCGACGATAGCCACGACGGAAAACCAGGGCGCCAGGCGAAGTTGGCCCTCGACACCTGGCCGAAAGATCGCGTTCCAGTGCACCGTGTTCCCGGTCTTGCCCTTACCGTCATCGGCCGCGGAGATGAGACCTATCCAGCCCTGACGGATGGCCAGAATGTCGAGCGTCACAGCTAGGATCCAGGAGGGAGAATGGATCAAGGCGACATCCACCCCAAGGCCGGCGCCCACGGTGCTGACCTTGCCCGCTATCCCTGTCACGCGTCCGCTGCGCAGCATGGCCGCGGCTCGAAATCCCAGGCGCGGCGACAGGGCGAGGTGGTAGCTGACCTCGCCGCCGGCGGACCACTCACCGCCAGAGACAGGCAGCACCGCACCGAGCAAACGAGCCGAGTGGCGGCGAGACTCGATGTCCGCCAAAGGCGGGGCGGCCACTGCGTTTTCAGCCCCGGGCTCGGGAATGCCGGCTAGGGTTCGCAACATGGACGCGAGCACCAGGCCCAGGGCGCGCCCCTTTTCGCGCGGGGCGTCCGCGGGCTCGAACACCACCACGCGATTCAACGAGTGGTACGGAACGTCCCCGGAAACGACCTCGCGGACTACCAAAGTGGCGCTCAAACGACGTCCATCCTGCCAAGCCACGCGGGCCGCGAAGTTGGGCTTCTGCGCCGCGCGCGACAGGGCCTTCACATCCAGCCGGCCCGGCCGGTCAGCGTCGACCTGCACCGCGAGCCGCTGGCTGAATTCTGTCTCATTCAGGGTGGCGAGAACAGCGTCCGCGACGTCACCGCCCACGTCGGGCCGCGGAACGAGCAGCAACAGGATGATCGTGGGCGCGTTCATCTACCAACTAGTCTTGTGCCACGGAGTAGGCCAAAGCAATAGCGCCGGTTGCGCGGCAGAGGAGGACCAGCCGCGGTCAGAGCGGCGTTCCGGCTTCGATGACCGTGGGCTTGTTGTGGTGCGGACGGGGCTTTCTGGCATCCACGCAGGCGCGCGCGAGTGTTGCGCCCAATCGTTGCCAGAGCATCTCTTCCACGTCCTCAGGCAGCCCGCGCCGGTATCCCGTAAACGTGGCTGCGGTGAGCTTTTCCCCGTTGACGCCGCTGCGAACCACGATGGTGGCGACGGCGTGATCCGCGGGCAGTTCCTTGACGTGGCCATGGACATAGACCGCCAGGTCCAACACGGCGCCCATGTCGCGGTACTGCTCGACAGTGTCCACCGAAGGCACCGCCGCTTCGACCTTCATCCCTCTTTCGCTGAGTGCCTTGATCACGTGATCCCGCACGGAATAGGTGTCCTGCCCGTCAAACGCGAGCACCGCGACCTTGCCCCCGTCGGCTGCCTCCTCTTCCGCCTGTGCCTTTGATTTGCCCTTGGCCGCACCGCCCGAGGGCGCGTGCTTGCCTTTGGCGCTGGCCTTGGCATGACGCCCGGGCGCAGCCTCGATCGCTGGGGCCACGGCAATCACAAGGACCACGGCAGCCAACGCAAGCAACCTGTGCGGCGGGCGCGGGCAAACGGACTGCGGGGAGAAAAGGGAAGAAGGGGCCAAGCCGAGGGCGCGAATCGACGACATCGGGTGTCTGCGGATAATACTCCGTTTCACGTTCCATCGGGGAGTGGTTTTTGGTGATCTGGCGAACGGAACAGGCCATGGCACGCTTGGCGAATGACCCGCGCGAAGATCGGCCTGGGCCTCCTGACGCTCTGGGGATCCCTCAATATCCTCGTCGCAGCAGCAGTCACCCTCATGACCCTGACCAAGGGAAAGCCGCCAGCGCTCCTGCTGTCCATGAGCGGCGACGCCATTCTCCAACTCGATCCCCAGGCGGTCGCCGTGGTCAACGCCCAAGCCGCCCTTGCCAATCCAGTCATCATTGGATTCTGCGTTCTGGTTCTCGCCGTGCTCTGGACGAATCGTCCCACGCCCAAGGGCAAATTCCGCCCCATTCTGGTCTTCACGCTGGCCTTCGTTCAGCTCTTCGCCTTCATCAGCGACGGCTATCTTGGCCACAAGAACCTGCCCGCGAATGTCGCCTCGACCCTTCTGCTCGCAGTTGGGCTGGCCTTGATCCTGACGTCACGTGAACCAGCCTTTCCTGGTCGCACTACGCGCCCCGACCTCGGCCAATTGAACGCGAGCGCGACAGGAGCCGGGAACGCCTCTGCCAAACATGAAGTGCAAGAAGGACGGACATAGGAATCACGACCTTGTCGTGGATCTCCACCAAGGCTCGCTCGGCGAGGTGGTGGTTGAAGCCTACGGCGGCGGCCCATGCCAACAGCGCGGTGGTGACGGCGGCTGTGAATGTCGCGAACAAGATAGGGCCCCGCCTTCGCCACGCGCCGTTGCGTTTCAGGGTTGCGAGCAGCGGCTTGCGGTTTAGGTACAGGTGCCACGCGGCGAAGGCCAGCAGCGCCGCCGAGGCAATCTGGTGGAACAAGGCCCAGGTTGGATAGTCCCAGCCCCACACAGTGCGGTCGGGCGCTACCCGGTGGCCCATGTGGTAGCTCACCTGGATAAGAAAGCCTGACACCAACGACGCCGTGCCGGCGACCAGGAGGCTGATGTTGATCGAGCCTCGCAGGGACGCCGCGACCGACCTCATGGCGCCAGGATCCGCTGTTGCAACGCTCCTGCCCGGCAGGCCGCAACGCACTTGAAACACCCGACGCAGGCCTCGCCTTTGCGGAGCACCGCGTGCTTGTGCCAGAGCACCGACACCTTCCCGATCACGTGTTTTGGACAGGCGTCGACACAAGACCAGCACGCCTGGCACTTGCCCGAGTCGAATTCCACGAAGCGCGTGCCGGGCAATCGGTTGGAGAGCGGAGCCATGGATCCACCACTAACTCCGGGACTCGTCCAGCGACGATAACACTTGTTAAGAAATCGCCGCCCCGGCCTTTTTGTGGATGCGATTTCGGATGCGGCTCAGCGAGACGGGCGTGACGCCCAGGTGGGAGGCGATGTAGTGCTGAGGAATTCGTCGAACGATCTCGGGGTGCTCACGCAGCAACTCTTCGTAGCGCTCGCGCGGGCTGTCTTTGATCCGGGATAGGAAGAGCCGACCGTAGCTCTCCATCCGCTGAAGGACAATCTGCATGAAAAAGTCGCGCAGATTCGGGTAGGCCTCGTTTATTCGGTCCCAGTCCTGGCGACCGATCACCGCCGCCGTCGTCGGCTCGATGCTTTCCAAGGAAAACAGGCTTGGGCTGCCGCCCAAAAAGCTCTCCATGGAGGCAACCGCTTGGTCTTCCAAGAAAAACTGGAACGTCACGTCTTTGCCGTCCTTATTGAACCAAAGGCGCAAACATCCCTCCTTCACGAAATACATGGAGTGGGCGACCTCGCCCTCGCGCAGCAGGGACGTCTTCGCGGGAATCTTCAACACCTTGAAGAATCCCCTGCATCGCTCCCACTTCGCGGGATCGGATTGCAACTCGTGCAAGGCCTTGGACAGCATCGCGGCTCGCTGCCGGCCAGGATACACCACCCCAAGACTGAAGGGCGGTGCCCGTGCAATCAGTTTCTGATACCATCGACGCATACTCACCATTCGCAATTTCAGTTCGGCTGCAGAGGGGCGCTGAACATGAAGAGTCAAGGGCCTTCTTCCTGGTCGATCTACCGGCGCCGGAGACGAACATTTCGTCTCATCATCGCCTCCCTTCCTGCGGTCCTCGGTCTAGCATATCCATTGTCGCGGCTGCCCGATTCTGGCATCCCACTTCTGGTTCTTGCCATCCTCTGGATGCTGGCATTCGCCGTCTCGTGCATCTACATGAGCGGCACCCTTGCCCACGTTGCGGCCGGCCCTTCTTTCTCAGGTGGGGGGAGATCAATCCATTCTCGAGCCGATGCCAGCACTGTGGCTGTCCCAAGTGGAGTGAGGAATGGTAGGAGTTCGCCCGGCAAGAATCCGGAAACGAAAAAGAAAGTAGCGCAGCTGCACGTGGGGGCTTGCATAGGCGTTGACCGAGGTTGGCCCCTGAAAGTCGCGGTTTGCTGGACCCGCGCAAGTCGGCAAGGGTGAGCGGTGGCGTGAGCGGTAGCGACCTGCGTGGGCGAATAGCGGCCTGCGTGGGCGGCCTGGGTGAGCACGACGGGCGAGCGCGACGGGCGAGCGCGAAGCGCGAGGGGTGGGCAGGGTGGGCTGTCCGTCCCGGAGTCCCTGTGGGACGAAGCGCGAGGGGTGGGCAGGGTGGGCTGTCCGTCCCGGAGTCCCTGTGGGACGAAGCGCGAGGGGTGGGTAGGGTGGGCCGTCCGTCCCGAAGCCCCTTCGGGGTGTGCGGCACGCGACCCGCGATTCGTCTTCCCGCCAGACGCCCACGAACTCGCTCACGCCCACGCTCTCGCGGCCCGCGACCCGCCATCCGCGGGCCGGCCCCGCGGGCGGCCCGGAATTTCCCGACAAGCTCTAGCTAGCGCGGCTTGACTGGCGGGTGTGCTCGCAGCCCGAGTACCTCGCTGGCAAGCGCCTCGATGCCTACGCCGCGCACCCCATTGCCCAAGCCAGCATGTCCGGTTGGGCCGGCGCCGGGACAGACCACGAAGCAATCCACCTGGCGGCCAGTGGCCGATGCGCGAAGGCGCAAGACTGGTCCTGCCATTTCTGGGCGAAGGGTTTGCGATGCCTTGGCCTCGATGAAGGCCAGGCGGCCCGGCCCGCGCGGCACGATGAAGTCGACCTCCAGACCCTGCTGATCGCGGAAGTAGTAGATTTCGCGGCGCTTGCCGCGGTTGATCTGGGCCTTGACGATCTCGCTTGCCACCAGGCCCTCGAAGAGCGGCCCCATGAAGGCCGAGCGTCGGAGCGAGGCCGCGTCGTCGATGCCCAAGAGGTGGCAGGCCATGCCCGGATCTACGAAGTAGACCTTCGGGCTCTTGATGATCCGCTTGCCCAGGTTCTCGAAGTAGGGGGGCAGAAGCAGAATCTGGCCGGTGACCTCGAGGATGCCGAGCCACTGGCCAATGGCGGGTACGGACAAGCCGAGTGGGGCCGCCAGCTCTGTCTTGTTCAAGATCTGTCCGTGCCGCGTGGCGAGCAAAGAAAGAAAGCGGCGGAAGGTCAGCAGATCGCGGATGGCGCTCACTGAGCGGACGTCGCGTTCGAGATAGGTCTGGAGATACGAGCGAAACCAGTTGGCTGCGTGGGTCGGGTGGGCCAGGACCTCGGGAAATCCTCCGAGCAGCGTGGACACCTTGGCACTCTCCTCCAGGGAGAACGGCAAGAGCTGAAAAACCGCAGCCCGGCCCGCCATGGATTCCGTCACGCCTTGCATGAGGGGCGCCTCTTGCGAGCCCGTCAGCAAGTACCGGCCCTTGGCCTCGGGCTTGGCATCCACGATCGTGCGCAGGTAGCTGAGCAACTCCGGGGCGTTCTGGATCTCGTCGAGAATCACCGGGGTAGGCAAAGAGGCCACGAAGTCTCGTGGATCGCGCCGGATGCGCGACAATTCGTCCGGATCCTCGAGCAGGCGGTAGTCCGCCTTCGGAAACGCGCGGCGGAGCAGGGTCGTCTTGCCCGAGCGGCGCGGCCCCGTGAGCAGGAGGACCGAGAATGCGTGCGCCGCCCGTACAAGCTCGGCTTCGAGAACTCTGGGGATGTTCTTCATGTATGAGTAATATAAACTGTTACTTTCAAGTTCTCAACATCTCCTTCTAGCCAACTACCTCGATCGCCATCGCGCCGTGGGATGGGGAGGGATGGGTGCATGGGATGGGTGCCAGAGTTTTCGCGAGTGCAGAGTTTTCCAACGGGGCGAGCGACACGACGGGCTCGGTTGCGGTAGTCTGCCGGCATGAGACAGTCCCAGAGCCAGCCACGACACTTCTCCATGGTCCGCGGGTTCCACCTGGCCGACCTGTTCACCCTCGGCAATGCCTCTTGCGGAATGGCGTCCCTGTTCGCGTCCATGAGCTATCTGGTCTCGCCCACCATCGGCCTCTTCACCTTGGCGGCCGCGCTGGTGCCGCTGGCCCTGGTGTTCGATGCGCTCGACGGCCGGGTGGCGCGCTGGCGGCACGCGCATTCGCCTCTCGGGCGCGAGCTGGATTCTCTGGCTGATGTGATCTCGTTCGGCGTGGCGCCCGCGGCCCTGGGGTTTGTGGCTGGCATGCGTGGTGGCTGGGACTGGGTCGTATTGATCTACTTCGTGGGCTGTGGGGTCAGCCGGCTGGCGCGTTTCAACGTGACGGCAGAGGCCCTGTCCGCCGGGGGCGACAAGGTGAAGTACTTCGAAGGCACTCCCATTCCGTCAAGCCTTGTTCTGGTCGTGGTGCTGGCCGTGGCGGCCTGGGGCGACCACCTGGGGGCGGCGCTGTACTTCGGCTCAATCGAGCTGGGCTTGGTCATGCACCCGTTGGTTCTGATGTTCGCGCTCTCGGGCAGCCTGATGATCAGCAAGACCCTGCGGATTCCCAAGCTCTGATGATCCAGGTGGGTCACGCAAATAGAGCCCAAGGCCCGGTGTTTGAACGGGCCCTGAGCGAAAAGCCGCGGGTCAGAGCCTGATTGTCACTTCCAGGGTTCCTTCGGGTGCGGTTTGAGCGGCGGTCGTTGATGATTCGCCGGTCAATTTGCTGGTGATTGCGGCGGCGATAGTTTCGTCGCCCGCCAAATGCTCGACCTTGGTGATCTTGCCTGCCCCGTCCACAGTGATACGCAGGCGAATTGTGCCGCCAGCGTGCGCGCAACCCTGTTGCTCAACAATGCGACGAATAACGGCAAGCAGGGCTTTGCTGTCGCCCAGATGCTGACTCTTGCCAGGAGTCACTTTGACAGAACACACGGGTGCCTTCTTGGCTTTGGCAAGCTTGCCCTGGCCGTCGTCCTTGTCAGCGAGGGACTGCCCTCGCCCACCCTTGCCGGCAGCGGACGGTTCGGGGGCCGCTTCTTCTGCCATGACGGGCGCGAGCGAGGGCGCGGGCGCGGGCATGGCCGCGGCCATGGACTTCGTCGCGCGCTTCTCAACCGTGTGCTGCCGCATGAGAGCCGGCGCGCCTGGGGCTTGCATGAGCCCAAGGACGCCCGCGCCACTGCCGACCGCGAGATTCGACACACCTTCGGGCATCGGCAGCGGCTGGCGCACGGTATCTACGCTGCCACCGCGATTCACGACCTGCGAATCAACCGCCACGAACGAGGTGAAGGGAGTGAGCAGGCTGTAGCCCAGGCCCAGGCCGGTGATCACGTCCTCGACCTCTTGGCCGCCGCCCATGTGCAGCTCGTCTTCCAAAATCTCGACCCATTTGCGCGCCCACAGGGAGCGCAGGGCCGCATTTTCCTGGCGCGCATCCGCCGGACGCAAATCGATGGTGTGGCCAAATTTGCCCCGCCCGCTGCGCCCTGTGATCTCGATCTTGCCTGGCCGGTCGCCCTTGTACTTGCCGAAGAGCAACAGCGGGCGCTCGGCCAGAAGGTCGGGCAGCTTCTCCGGCGCGACGTCGTAGGCCTCAAAGCCCTGCATATGCACCTCGATGTTGGTCAGCACCGGGCGCTCGATCATGTGGCCCAACTTCTCGGCCTCGGCCTCGGCCTTGTCTGGACGGGCGACCACGAAGGGCTCGCCCAATCCAGCGCGCGCCATGCCCTCGATCAATCCGCGATTGACTGACGAGCCGATGCCAAAGGCAAACAGATTGGCCTGGTCCAGTCGCTCGCGAATGAAGCGGAAGGCCTGCGCTTCGACGCCCACAAAGCCATCAGTCACCACGACCACAGTGCGCGAGGTTCCGCGGCCAAGCGACGGAATGGCGTAGGCCGCCTGCAACCCGCCCATCAGTTCAGTGCCGCCCCCGCCGTTCTGGCGCATAATTACGTCGAGGCCATCGCGGATGTTCTTCTCATTGGCCGGCTTGGAACCCGACGGGCTCCACACGTAGTTGGCGCCGGAAAACAGGGCCAGGTTGAAGTGGTCCGTGGGCCGCAGCCGCGACAGAAGCTCGCGCATCAGCGCCTTGGTCGTATCGAGGGGAAAGCCGTGCATGGAGCCGGACACGTCGAGCAGGAAGATGTACTCGCGGGGCGGGATCTCGGCGTCGCTCGGCCGACGCGGCGGCTCGACCAGCAGGGCGAAGAACTTCTCGTTCGGGCGATTCAGTCCGACTTGTGGCTCTTGATACAGTAGAAGTCCAGTCTCAATCTTGTCGCCGGCCAGACGGTAGCGCAGCACGAAGTCCTTGTTGCCGCCGCCGGGTTGATCCAGTCGAACATCGGCGGTGGTGGTGCCAGCGTAGCTGACCGCGATCTTGTGCGAAGGCGACGAAACCTCTTTCAGGGCAATGCCGGTCTGCATGTGAACCTTGATGCCAAAGGCGTAGGGTTCTTTCTCGCCCTCGGACAGATGGGGATTGGCCATCCATTGGTCGGTCTTGGGATTGGCCCCGCCGGAATAGCGCGGACCCACTACAGTCGGATAGACGAACTCGTAGGTGGCATTTTCAGGCAAAATCATTTCGCTGTAGTCGAGTTCAACCTCAATGCGGTCGCCGGGCATGATGTTGGCAACGCTGGTGGTGAAGACATTGGGCCGCTCCTGTTCGAGCAACGAGGCCCGCTGGCCGGCGGCCTTGGCAGCCTCGTATTCGGCTCGCGCCTCCTGCTTGCGAGCGATGTGCGCCTCGATGGTGCGCACGCCGATCTTCATGCGCATGGCGTGCACCGCCGCGCGGGTCGAGGCCGGGAACACATACACCGCCTCAATGGGCTTGCCCGCCTGGTTCTCGAAAACCTGGTGGACCTTGACCGCCGCGATGACCCCCACGATCTCCACCTCGGCGCGCGTCTCCTTCAGAGGCAGGCGCTCGGTTTCGGGATTTCCGCCCGCCACGTAGAAATAGGGCGCCAGGGTGCGGTCGTCGCCCTGGTCCGCTCGATCGCCTTGCTGATAGGCAAAGCCAACCCCGCCGGTGTTGTGCAAACCCTTGAGCACCGCGGCCGGGCTCTTGGCGATAGCCTTGCCGTCGCCCTGCCCAACCGCGCGCCCCGCAGGCAGGCAACCCAGCAGGCAACCAAGAGACACAACATCAACCATTCTCGAAGTCTTCACGCAACGCATATTTGGAACCTCCTGCCCCGGGGTGAAAGTGCGAGGGGCCATACTGCCCTGGAACGCTCGGTCTGCGAAAAGGATCTACCGCGACCGCCGGAATGTGATCTGCGCCACTCCCGTGGTGGCCGAGGTGACTTTCGATAGCGAGACCTGCCCCAAAAGTCGTCGCCCCACATCGTCAGCCAGTCTTTCGTCGCCCGACAATCGCTCGACCGCCGTGATCTTTCCCGCGCTGTCGATGGCGATGCGCACACGGACCGGATTGGCAATCTGCGCGGCCGTGCAAGGCGCGGTTCGGGGGCCGCGGTCGATCACGGCGACCGCGGCGCGCAGATCGCCCACCTCGAGATCGCTTTCCGGCTTCGCCTCAAGTTTGCAGCTCGACTTGCCTCCCGCATCGTGCCCACGAACACCTTGCCCGTTTTTGTCGCGCTCGCGTCGCCGCGGATCGGGTTCCTCTTCTGGCAGCCCCGCCAAGGGATCAGGCGGCACCTGCCGTCTGTCGCTGATGAGGCCGGTCGGCGCTCCTCCGGTCGCCCAGACGTGGCGGACCAAGGCTGAGCCTCCGGCACAAAGAGACGTGGCAAGGCAAAGCACGACTTGCACGAACGGGTGCGCGCGTCGCATGGCGGGCCTCCTGCCCCCGGGGTTGCGAATCGGGGGACCTGGGACTTTGAACGTGCGGGTCGGAAGGAAGATCTGCAAGAGCCCATGAATGGCCGCATGTCTTCATTGCTTTCCGACCAGGATTGCCTGGTCGCACCGAGGGCCGGGCAGGCTGGGCTGTCCGTCCCGAAGCCCCTTCGGGGTGCGCGGCACGCGACGCGCGGAGTGCTCACGCCCCTGCCCGACGCTTTCCGCCCCCCGCGCGCCCCACACGAACACGCTACCGCCCTCGCTCACGCGGCCCGCGGCCCGCCTTCAGCGTGCCGTCCCTTCGGGCTGCACGCAATTTCTAGACACGCTTTGGGGTCAAAGGCCCGCGTAATGCCTATACCGCCTGGTGGCTGGGTTAGAGTACCCTCGGCTTGAAGAAGAGGGGGATCTCTGCCCGCATGAGCAACCCGGTCCATACATTCCTGGCTACCGCCTTCGTCGAGAACTTCCCGCTCAGGGAGATGGCGGTTCACTATCCCGAATCCAAGCGCACGCCGCGCGAGCTGTGGTTCTCGCCCGCTTCGGGTGGCACGGTCTTCATCTACCCGTTCGGAGCTGTGGTCTTCTTCGACGTAAGCCCCGAAGTGCGCGTGGCCGAGTTGGCTCGCCTGCACGGCATTCGGCCAAAACTGACCACGGCCCAGGTGATGGACGAACAATTCACCGTACGCGAGGATCCCGGCGCGCGGCCCGATGTGGTCGATGGCGTGCTGACGCTGGATCGGCTGACCTTCGAGCGAGCCAGCGTGGTCGCGCTCACCGTGGCGCAAAGCGCGGCCATGGACTACTACGACCGCATTGTCGACCAGATGTTCAGCAGCACCGACAAGTTGGTCGACAGACTGGAAAAGGCGGGGACCGTGCCGATGCGGACCCGGCACTTGCACCGGTTTATTGGTGCGGCGCTGGGAACGCGGAACGAGGTGCTCTCGATCCTACACCTGCTCGACAAGCCCGAAGCCATCTGGGACGACCCCGGCGCGGACCACATCTATAGTGAGTTGCGGGCGGAATTCGACCTTGTCGATCGCTACCAGGCGCTGGAGCTAAAACTGCGCAGCGTGCAGGACGCCCTGGAGTTGATCACGGACGTGGCGCGCGATCGCCGCCTGGTTCTGCTGGAAGTGGCCATCGTGCTGCTGATTGTGTTCGAGATCGTGCTCAGTCTCGTCCGGCACTGAGGCCGAAAGTCAGTGGCTGGCGCGACGCCCGACGTACGGGTTGTTCTCGCGCTCTTCGCCGATAGTGGTCTCCGGGCCATGGCCGGCAACGACCACGGTTTCGTTCGGCAGCAAAAACAGGGTGTCGCGAATCGATCGCAGGATTTGCTGGGAGGACCCGCCTGGGAAATCCGTGCGGCCAATTCCGCCTTCGAAAAGCGTGTCGCCCGCGAGCAAAACCGGCACTTCACCGGGCGCCTCGATAAACAGGCCCACTGAACCGGGCGTGTGTCCCGGCGTGTGCAGCACCAACGCCCGAAGCTGCCCGAAACTCAGAATTTCGCCGCCGGCAAGGATCTGAGCGGGCTCAGGTGGCTGCTCGGCCATCAGATCGAAATAGCGCGCCTGGCGCACCAGCCCCTGATACATGTCCAGGTCGCCGCCGTGGATGGACACCGGGGCACCGGTGGCCGCCGCCACTTCGCGCGTTCCGAGAATGTGATCAAAGTGGCCGTGCGTGAGCACGATCCCCACCGCCCGCGCGTTCATCTTGGTCAACAGCGCCAGGATCTTCCCAGCGTCGCCGCCCGGATCCACAACCAGGGCCTCACGCGTGACCGGGCAGACCACCACCGTGCAGTTGCATCCCACCGGCCCCACGGCAAGGCTGTTGCGAAGCATCAGCCAAGCCTGTCACGCGAAAAGCAAATGTCTATTCCCCAGCGGCTGATGTGGAACCTTGCTATGAGCAGCCGGTGGTGGTGCCGCAGTTGATACACTTGTGACAGCTTCCGTTGGGCACCGTGATCGATCCGCACTCGGGACAGGTGGGAGCGTCGCTGCGTACCAGGAAGCTGTACATCTCGCTTCCGTTGTGGCCGTTGCCATTCTTGCCGTTGTGGCCATTGTTGCCCTGAACCGCAGCCGGCGCAGGATCGGCCGCCGGCGTCCCGGACGATTCGGCCGGGGCCGGTGCGGGGCTGGCTGGCCGACTTTCCACCGCGCCCTCATTGGCTGATTCGTCTCGCATGAACTTGGACCCCAGCCAACGGAACAGGTAGTCCATGATTGACGAAGCCCGGGGTAGCGCCGGATTGCCCGTGAAGCCCGACGGCTCGAAGCGCGTGCGCGAGAACTTGTCGATAAACAACTTGAGCGGCACGCCGTACTGCAGGGCCAGCGAAATCGACGTGGCGAAACTGTCCATCAGGCCAGAGATGGTCGAACCCTCTTTGGCCATGCGGACGAAGATTTCGCCAGGATCGCCGTTTTCGTAGAGGCCCACGTGGACATAGCCCTCGTGTCCCGCCACCGAGAACTTGTGGGTGATCGAGCGCCTTTCATCAGGCAGCTTGCGCCGGATGATGTTGGGCGGACCTGCCAGTTGCGCCGTTGCCCGCTGCGCACCGGGATCGTTCTTGCTGGTGGTGACCGGCTGGGTGCGTTTGCAGCCCTCGCGGTACAGGGCGATGGCTTTCAACCCGGCCTTCCACGCCTCCGTGTAGGCCGTTTCCAATTCCTCGACAGTGGCGTCAGCGGGCTGATTCACCGTCTTGGAAATGGCGCCCGAAATGAAGGGCTGGGCCGCCGCCATCATGCGGATGTGACCCATGGCGCTGATCGACCGGGTGCCGTTGGCCGCGCGGAAGGCGCAGTCGAAGACCGGCAGATGGTCACTGTCCAGGCCGGGCGCGCCTTCGATGGTCTCTTCGCGGTCGATGTAGTCAGCGATGGTCTTGCGCTGGCCTTCGTCGTAGCCGAGGTGTTGCAAGGCCTCGTCGACCGTGTTGTTGACGATCTTGATGGTTCCGCCGCCCACCAGCCGCTTGTACTTGATGAGCGCGATGTCGGGCTCGATGCCGGTGGTATCGCAATCCATCATGAAGCCGATGGTGCCGGTGGGCGCCAGCACCGTGGCCTGGGCATTGCGGAAGCCGTGCTCCGTACCGAGACGAATCGTCTCGTCCCACGCATCACAGGCCGCAGCCGTCAGATCCTTGGGCACCAGCGCGGCATCGATCTTGTCCACGTGGTAGCGATGCTTCTTCATCACGGCGAGAAACGGTTGCTCGTTCTCGGCGTAGCCGGCGAAGGGACCGGTCACGTCGCGCGAGATAGCCGCGCTGGTCCGGTAGGCCCAACCAGTCATCAGGGATGTGACGGCGCCGCACCAGGCGCGCGCGGGTGCCGAATCGTAAGGCAGGCCGAGCGACATGATGAGCGAGCCGAGGTTGGCGTATCCCAGGCCGAGAGGCCGGAAGCGCAACGAGTTGGCCCCGATCTCCGGTGTCGGGTAGCGCGCGTTGCCCACGATGATCTCTTGCGCGAGGATGGTGATCTCGATCGCGCGCTTGAAGTCCTCGGTGGCAAAGGTGCCGTCGGTCCGCAAGTACTTGCGCAGATTCAGCGATGCCAGGTTGCACGCCGAATTGTCGAGAAACATGTACTCGGAGCAGGGATTGGAGGCATTGATGCGCGCCGAATTCGGGCAGGTGTGCCAGGAGTTGATCGTGGTGTCGAACTGCAGGCCCGGATCGCCACAGTCCCAGGTCGCCTGCGCGACCGTGCGCCAAAGTTCGCGCGCCTTGTAGGTGGTCACCGGCCGGCCGCCCTGCACTGCCCGCGTGGACCATTCGCGATCCTTCTGCACGGCCTCCATGAAGTCGTCGGTCACGCGCACGGAATTGTTGGAATTCTGGAAGAACACCGACTTGTACGCCTCGCCGTCGAACGAGCCGTCATAGCCCGCGTCGATGAGCGTCCACGCCTTCTTCTCTTCCTTGGCCTTGCAGCGGATGAAGTCCTCAATGTCCGGGTGATCGATGTTGAGGATCACCATCTTGGCCGCCCGTCGCGTCTTGCCGCCCGACTTGATCACGCCCGCGAAGGCATCGAAGCCCTTCATGAAACTGACGGGGCCAGAGGCTGTGCCACCGCCGTGCAGAAGTTCCTTCGACGAACGAATGGGCGACAGATTCGTGCCGGTGCCCGAGCCGTACTTGAACAGCATGCCCTCGGTCTTGGCGAGGCCCAGGATGGACTCCATGGTGTCCTCGACGCTGTTGATGAAACAGGCCGAGCACTGTGGTTCTGCCTCGATGCCCACGTTGAACCAGACCGGCGAGTTGAACGACATCTTCTGCTCGACCAGCAGGTGCTTGAGCTCGGCGCGGAAGTTGTCAGCCGAGGCCTGGTCGGCGAAGTACCCATCCTGCAGACCCCATCCGGTGATGGTGTCGGCCACGCGGTCGATAAGCTGGCGCACAGACTGTTCACGCCCCGGCGTGCCCAACTGGCCGCGGAAATATTTTTGCACGACCACGTTGGTCGCGGTCTGACTCCAGCCACTTGGAACCTCGACGTCGCGCTGCTCGAACACGACCTTGCCGCCCTCGCCGATGATGGCGGCGGTGCGCTGTTCCCAGATGACACCCGCGTAGCCGTCGTCGCCGGCTCGGGTGAAGGAGCGTTCGACGCGAATGCCGGGCGCTTGCTTGCGGGTCTTGCCGCGATTGGCGCGGGCATCTTTGGTCAGAGCTGGTCCTGGTATCGGCAATTCAAGTCCATTCGGCCGAGGGTTTCGTTGGCGTCGGTTGTCTTGTTTCTCAAGCATCAGCACTCCTCCTACACGACTGCATCTCGGCTTCAAGGCCGCCGAGTCGGCTTGCTGTCTGCGTTATTGCTCTTTCCTCAATAACCCAAATGGCTAGAAGGCCGCGAATCAGCAGAGCTTGCGAAGCGTTCGCTAGCCCTGTGCGGCGGCCGGGAAGATTAGTGCCGCCGTTCGGCTCCAATGTCAACATCAAACACAAGATATAGTGCCATACGACATCCAGCTACACTATATGTTGTGTGTTGATAGTTTGTGGTTTTCATCAGAATTCGCCTTTGTGTCCGCCCACTTCTGGCCCAACCGAGGCCTGTGGACAGATTTTTCGTGACCATACGTTGCACTACATTCCAATTGGCAAACGACCACCCCCGGCGGGTCGCAAACTATCGACGTTCATGCTTCTCGTTTAAGATCCAAGTGTGATTTGGCTCGAAGGCGTTTCCACCCTGCGCGCGGGCAGACCAGCCCTCAGCGATGTGATGCTGGGGGTGTCTGGCGGCGAGTTGGTCGTTGTGCACGGGCCGACCGGGTCGGGCAAGAGCTCCCTGCTGGCCGTGGCCGCCGGAATTCGCGCGCCGGACTCGGGTGCCGTCTGGATCGGGAATCACAATATCGTCGGCTTGCAGGCATCGTCCTTGCCCTACGTTCGCCGCAACGTCGGCTACCTGTCGCCCGAGCCCCTGCTCATCCCGGACGAGACCGTTCTGGAGAACATCATGCTGGCGCTGGCGGTTCGCGGTCAGGCGATCGATTCGGCCGAGGCCGACGCGCGCGAGACGCTGGCCATGGTGGGGGATTCGGCCTGGGAAGGCCGTCTGGCCAAATCCCTGTCCACCGGTCAGCAGCGTCTGGTCGCACTGGCCCGTGCCTTGGTAGGGCCACCGCCGCTGGTCGTGGTGGACGAGCCGGCATCGGGCATGGGGGCAGAGGAGCGCGAAGGCATTGCGCGCGCCTTGATTTGGGCCCGCGACCGCGGATGCGCCGTCCTGTGCGCCACGTCGGATCCTGGGTTCGCCGAGATGCTGGTGGATGTCGGCGGCCGCAGGGTTGACGTCGAAGCCGGTCGCATTGCCGGCGCGCCAGCCATTGGTCTCGTGCCCAATCCGGTTCACCTTGTCGAGCAAGGCGAGGCCAAGAGCGGCGATGCGGCCGAGGTGATTCGGTTGTCCGATCGCCGCTCGTCGGGTGAGGAGTCGTCATGACCTTCGGCTGGATTCTTCGCCGGGCCAGGCGACAGACCGCGTCCGCGCGTCGGGCGGTTTGGGCCGCGGCCGCCTCATTCTTGATTCTTGGTCTTGTCGGCGGAGCTGCGGTGCTGGGGCTGCGCGCGACGCGCGGCTGGATGAACACCGTGGGACAGGGCGTACACGTGATCGCATTCCTGCGCGACGACGTGAATGCGGAGCAGGTTTCCCAATTGGTCGACCGGCTGCAACGACAGCCCAGCGTGGCCCGCGTGCATGTGGTCGAGCCGGCCGAGGCCCTTGTTCGGCTGCGGGATGCGGCGCAGCCCGCTACCGGATCGTGGCTGGCCGATCTCGAACCCGGCTATTTTCCGCGTTCGATCGAAGTCGCGCTGGCGGCCTCGGCCGATCTGGCGCCACGGGCGGCAGAGTTGTCGCGACGTCTGCGCGGGCTGGACGGAGTGACGGGCGTGGATGCCATGACTGAAGGCGTGGCTCGTCTTGCGGCCTGGGTCCGCTTCGGCCAGCGCCTGGGCTGGGCAGTGGTGCTGGCCGCGGGAATTGCGGCCCTGTCGTTTCTGGTCGGCTCGGTCTTGCGTGGACGGGAAGCGCGTCGGCGCCAGGCGCAGGTGCTGGTGATCCTTGGCGAGACCGCGGGGAACATTCGTCTGCCGGCCAACATCGCCCTGGCCGCGGCCGGGTTGGCGGGTGCGCTGGCCGCGCTGGTGGTGTTGCGCTTGGCCTGGCCCGCCGTGCTCGTGGCCGTTGAACGCGGGCTCGGCATCGCGCCTGTGCCAGTCGGGTTCTTCCTGGGTTTCTGGGAATCCGCCATCGGCCTGACGACGGCGCTCGTGTTGGGATGGGTGCTCGGCTATGTCTCCACGCCTGTGCCTGGCTGGGTCGATGCATAGACTTGCGGTTTGGCTGCTGCTGCTCGTGCCCACCGCGGTCGTGCAGGCCGAATCCGTCGACGACGGCGCCGTTGTCGCCGAGCGACTGGCCACGCGAGAGGATGTTCTGCAGGGCCAGAAGGATCGGGCCGAGGCCAAGCTGCGCGAGGAGGCGCTGCTGGCCTACCGGCTGACACGCCGACGCGAGCTGGGCTTTGTCGGCAGCCCGGAATCGCGACTGGAGGACGCAGCGACGACGGACTTGGCGCTGGCTTCGCTTGCCAGAGGCGCGGCAGAGGCTCGCGTTCTGGCCGATGAGCTTGCGCGCGTGCGTGCCGATCGCGTGGTGGTCGATCGGGCGCGCGGCCAGCAGTCGGACGCGGCGACAGACGCAGGCGAATCTGCGCGCCGATTTGCCCGCCCCGTTCGCGGGACAGTGGTGGGCGTTCCCGGCATCGGGCGCGATACCCCCACAGGGACCGAGTTGCGCCGAGAGGGCATTGCCCTGCTCGCCCGCCTCGACGAGCCGGTGCGCGCCCCAGCAGCCGGCGTAGTCCGCCGGGTCGAGCGCCTGCCTCAAGGCGGTTTCGCCGTGGTGACCCAGCATGCGGGCCGATGGGTCAGCGTGGTGTCAGGCATGCGCGACGTGATGGTGACACCCGGCGATCTCGTCGAGCCGGGACAGGTCCTCGGCCTGGCCGGGCGAAATCTAGACGGCGCCGCCGTGATCTCGTTCGAACTGTGGCGCAACCGCCAGCCCGTCGACCCACGCACGGTGCTCGGCGGAGTGGCGCAGAGGTAGCAGGGCAAGGCGACTGCGAAGGCCCCCTTCGCCTCATCGCCCTGATCAAGACCGGGGACACCTAGGTCGGAAAGGCTCTCAGACACTCAAGAGACCCGTCGTTTCGGCCATCCTCTCGATGGCTCGCTTTGGAGTAGACTCCGCTCTGTGATCGGGATGTGCCTCTCAGCATGTAGTGCGACCGATTCGATCCGACCTGAGGTCACAGCAAACCAGGCTGCCGCCATCCATGCTGACGGCTCGGCGGAGGGCAATCCGTGGCAAGAAAAGTAGCTCCGCCCGAAGTGACAGCCGGAAGTGGCTTCACATTCGAGAACGACGTGTGTGCGTGGCTACTCGCGTGCATGCTCACGGGCGATCTTGTCTTCGGTCCGGACTTCGGTCCGCCTGTCCAGCTTGAATTCCAAACTCGACCAGCGTGGCTGCTCGACGACGTTCTGGTGACGACTGCCACGAAAACAAGCAGCCATCGATTTGCCCTTTCGGTCAAGAGCAACACCCAGTTCACGGCGAGAAAGGCGCCAGCTGACTTCGTGAAGGATGCCTGGGAGCAGTGGCTTCAGGTCAGATCTCAGGTATTCGACCGCAACCTCGACTTCATGGGACTGGTTACCGCGCCACTACCAGGGACAGTCAAGAAGTCCGTCGACGGGCTCCTCAAGAATGCCCGCGTGGGCGATCCGAACCTGTTTCCCACCAAACTTCGAGAGCCCAGGTGGGCCAATAAGAACCAACGCAACCTCTTCGCCAGCTTCACCTGCCCAGAACCGCTGGCCGCGCAATACAACATTACAGAGGAAGACACGGCTCGCCTTCTGCAACGGCTCCATTTTCGGCAGCACGATTTTGGCGAATTTGCATCGGGTTCTCAGAATGCAGCCTTGAAGCTATGTCGAAGCGCCCTCCGGAGCGGGAAGCAAGACGATGCTGAAACGCTATGGAAAGAGCTACGGACTCTTGCCTCGGAGTTTCGTCCTGGCGGCAGTCTGACGCTTTCAGCTCTGGTGGACCGACTTCGCAGGCGTTTCCTTCTGGCTGACTATCCAAACCATGCGGCTGACTGGCTTGCGCTCGATCGGCAATCGCAGCAAACGGCGATGATGGTTTCTACTTCCATCGCGGGCCGGATCCATGTCCCGAGGGATGAGAGTATCAAGGCCCTCCAGGATGTGGTCGCCAGCCACGAGATGGTCGCCCTCCTTGGAGCATCGGGGATCGGCAAGTCCGCGATAGCGCGCGCACTGTTCGACTCGCGCAAGGCCGCAGATGAACGGACACTCTGGATTGATGCCGGAGCCTTTGAATGTGCGAGCTTCGCTGCTTTCGAATCGCCTCTGGGATTGAACTGCCCCCTCGCCGAGTTGCTTCCGACAGTCACGGCAGGAACGCCCCTCCTGATTCTCGACGGACTTGATCGGCTGGATTCAGACGTCGCCTTCCGCAACGCCGCGACTTTTCTTGCGCTAGCGCTGCAATCAGCCCCAGCTGCTCGGTGGCACATCGTCGTTCCCTGCCAGACTCCCGAGTGGTCCCGGGTATTTCCGGAGATCCGGAAGGCTGGGTTCTCACAAGGCACATGGACGGTTCTCGACGCCGAGCCCCTGACTAGGTCCGAAGTCCGATCCGTATGCAACTCCATACCGGCGCTGGCCAAGCTGGGCCTTCAGCCGAGGCTCCTTGGGCTCCTCGCAAATCTCAAAATCCTGGACCTCGTCGCCAGGAGTGCCGAGGCGGGCGCCGGTATCCACATCACTGGTTGGGTCGGGGAGTCCAGCATTGCAGACTGGTTCTGGGACGCAGAAATCAGCCGCGGCCTGGACGGCCCCACGCGTGCAAGGTTTGCCTGCCGGCTGGCGGAGTGGCAAGGAGACCGCCGGCTTGCTGCTATTCCTGTGGAGGGCCTGGATGATGCTGATTTGAAGGGTCTCAGATTCCTTGAAGCCGATCGGGTCTGTCGGACGTCGGAAGACCGCGTTGCTTTCGCACACGACCTCTATGGCGACTGGGCGCGCCTTCGAATTCTGTTGAAGCGTCTGGGTGACTTACCCACCTTTCTTCGGGAGCGGTGTCGGTCGCCCCTCTGGCACCGTGCCACGCGGCTCCTTGGAATCCATCTCCTGGAGCGGTCCGGAGACGTCAAGGAATGGCGTGACACGTTGGCCTCGTTTTGCGCAGACGAGTTTGGCCTTGTCCACGATGCGCTGCTTGAGTCGCCGGTCTTTGCAGTCAACGCCGGTTTGTTGCTGGAGTCGATCCTTCCGGACCTGCTTGCGAGTGAGGGAGCGTTGCTGAGGCGCCTGCTTGGCCGGTTTCTGGCGTTCGCCACTGTACCGGACCCCAAGATCGTGGCCATCGCAAAGAAGGCCGAGGTCGCAGAGAGCACTGCACGTGCGACGTTCCGAATGCCGATCTGGCAGTACTGGATCGAATTCATTCCCTTCCTGCACACGCACAGGGCAGAGGTTCTCCCCTTGGCATCGAGCGAGATAGCCCGCGTCGTTGAAATGTGGCTGGAATTTACGCCGAAGGGCAAGCTTCGGCGGCCGGAGGCGGCGGAGTTGGGGGTCGAACTCGGTCAGCTGGCCATCGACAGGCGTAAGATCTATGGAGAGGAGGATCGGCAACGCTTCTACAAGTGCGCATTCGCAGCAGCCAATGAACGTCCCGATGATGCAGTGGCGATTGCCCTGAGCGCGGCACAGCGATCAACCTTGCCCACGCGGTCTTCACATGAAGACGAAACCATCGATCAAGAGAACACGTCACCTTTCAACCGCCGTTCAAATCCGATGCCACCCTGGCCGGACGGCCCGCGCTCCCGGGTCGACGATGCCTTTAGGACGGTGGTTCTTGATACGCCCGCCATCATCGAGCTATTCCGCATTCGTCCTAAGATCGCTCGCGAGGTGGTGCTCGCCTCATTAATCAAACCGCCAAGCAATGAGTTGCGCAGCTATTTATTCCACCGGACAGAACTCGAGATCGAAAAGCGCCACGATCGGGAGCCTCCGATGTACTGGCGCGGTCCGTTTCTCCCGCTTCTTCAGATCAACTTCAGTGAGGGGCTTGAGTTGGTCATGAAGCTCGTGGATTTTGCCACTTCCCGTTGGCGCGAAGATGCTGACCTCTACGCGGGGGAGTTGCGCGAGCAGAAGCTAGCCGAAGGGTTACCCGAGGCCCAGGTCGAGGAGCTGTACCAATCGTATGTCCCGCGAGTGTTGGCCGTCGGGATCGGAGAGAAGCCGCGTGAATTCATCGGAGATGGAAGCGTGTACGGCTGGCATGTCGGAATGGGAAACCCGCCTGAGGCGGTGGAATCCTCGCTGATGGCGTTGGAGCAGTACTTCTACCAAAAGATTGATCAAGGCAAGGATGTCGCGGCCGACGTCGAAGCGGTCCTGAATCGTGCAAGGAGTGTCGCCTTCCTCGGCGTCCTCTGCGATGTCGGCAAGAAGCAGCCGGCTCTTTTCGAAGGACCGCTGCGATCCCTCCTTTCGGCCGCCGAACTTTACGGCTGGGATATCGCGAAGAGCCTGCCTGGACACACGCACATCATGTTCGGCCAGAATCCCCAGTTCGTAGAAATGGCCCAAGCATTCTATGGGCTCGAACACCGGACCATTGGCCTCGGAGAGGTTGCAGGTCGGCTCATGCTCAACCGCCCAGAGATGCGTGACTACTTCGCCAAGGTGCTGCCGATTTGGAAGACAGCCCAGGCAAAGGGCATTCCTATGCCATCCCGTGGGGGGGCTCGGATGAGACAGCAGCTGATTAACGGGCTCGACTTTTCGAACTGGAAACTCCTGGAAGATCCGAATCGCGGCACCGTTTGGAGAAACGTCCAGGCATTGCAGCAGGTGCAGGAGCGGGCCGATGAACGGCAAGTTGAGGACCAAATGCTTGTCATGGGGTTTCCCGTGGATTGCCGGCGCATCTTGGACCAGAAGCGACCCCTTACACCCGAGGAGTACTCGAATATTTGGGATAGGTGGCGGCGCATTCGTGACCTTGCTGATCGGGGTGATGGGGTCTTGCCGAACGGCGAGAAGCGATTTGGGGACGAGTATGCAAATGCCATTTTGGGTGGGATTGCAGTTCTGCTACGGCATCGAGCATCGGTCGCCGAAGACGCGTCACGCATGGCGGAGCTGCTGTCTGCCCTTCGCTCCATTCTGGACGACCCATCCGAGCAGGGCCGGTATCCCCACGACAGCAAGTCGGATCTGACTTCGGAATGCTTCGCTGCAGAATCCCTGGCATTGCTCTGGGCAGGTGAACCTTCCAATGCAGAGTGGCGCCGGGCGATCGCAGAGGTGGCATTGGGGCGACAGTCCGTTGCCGTGAAGCTACTTTTCGCTCTCTGTGCCGAGTTTCGTAAGACGCTGGGAGAGGACTTTTCCCGTCTTCGGCGACTTGCTCTCGAGTGGGCCTATGTTCGGGAACGAGTACAACTGCTTCATGCGCCTCGTGAGGCATTCAGGGATAGGGAGGAAGGCCGCCAGAAGGTTCTCGATGCCCTTGCAGCCTGGTCTAACGAGAAGATCGCCGCATTTGTTTCCGGGCCCTCGCCTCTGATGCCGCGTGACTGGACGGAGTGTGATGACTCGCAGCGATTGCCCCACATCGACTCTGCCCTCGAACCTTGCCCGCGGCCGGGCTGGCAAGGGCTGGACCTTCACATCGTACGTTGCGCGCACGAATGGATACCTGATCCGGACGAAGCCCTCAATGAGGTCGAGCGCGCGGAATGGATTGGCTTCTGGCGCTCGGCGCTTGATTTGATTTTCAAGCGCCACGCCAAGACAGGTCATGACCATGGCTATCCAGACGAAGACGAGGGCTGGGTATTGACCAGGGTGGCGGCGACAATTCTTCAGCTTCGCGAGGACGAGGAGCCGCACATGTTCTGGCACCCCATCATCGACCTAAACGGTGACGACAACGATTGGCCAGAATTTTTCGGCACGAGTTTCCACCGATGTGCCCTGTCTGCAGAAAAGACCCCCGGAAGCTATCCGCGCTTGTTGAGGAGGATTCTTGAGCGCGCCCTGTCCGATGTTGATGGCAAGATCCGGTGGCGGGGCTTCGAACGGGTCTGGGATGTCTTGCTGGGAATCGAAGGGGATCTTCGCGACTGGTGGGAGCCGCGACACGCGCCAGTCGTAGAGAGCCTATCGGAGTCCTATGAACTTTGGATGGGCCGTGTGCCGCTCTCCGGGAGCCGTCTGGCCAAATTTGCATCTTGGTTGCAATGTCCCGCTGCCTCGTCTGCTCGGTTTCGATCATTGGCCTGGTTTCTGGGAAAGCTGCAGGCCAAGCCTGGTCGTGAGATTGGGGATGCAGACGAGGTGGCCGACGCGATTGCCAGGCTCTTGGATGTGATCTGGGAACAGGATCAGGCGAGGCTTAGGGGCGACAAAGCGGCATACGACGCGTTCGAGGGCTTGCTCGGCTGGCTTGGGCGTCGTCAGAACCGCCTTGGGATGGAGCTTCTCGAAAGACTCGGGGTACGCCATTGATGTGGTGCGGGTCGGCTGAAGGGGGAACCCGCTGTCATTGCTATTCAGTCCGCCCCCCAATGGCAATTACCCTGCCGGTAGATTTCGACATCGTCATGTTGCAATCATCAACGATAACGAATCCCCCGCTACCCGGTGCAGAATAAATACCTAGGATCGGCAGCCAACCAATGTATTTGCCGCTCCATGAGTCGACCGTATAGCACATCCCCGCCTCGAGCGAGACTGTCACGGCGTCCTCTCTGTCTCTCACCTTAACGCGAACCTCGTGCGGTCCTGGGCTCATAAATACGCGACAAGCTGGAAGGACCCCAACCATCGTCCAGAGGCCCCTGTCAATTTTCTCACCGTCGACAGCGGTCACCAGGACGTTCCCCGCGTCCCACTCAAGCTCTGCGTGTTTCACCTTCTCGATCCCGCTCGATGAGCGCGCGTAGTGGGTCGAGAAGCATGAAGCATCGAGCATGCATAGGCCAATGAGGCCCGCGACAGTCCGTGTTGGTTTCACCAACCCTCTCCTTTCTTTGCCGGCGCCTTGCCGGGTTGCCTTGATGGGCAATCTCTCGCGACAGGCAGATCTGATCAAGGCAATTCTCCCTTTGTTGCCCGCTATAGGGGCCACGGCGTCACTAAGTAGAGCAAGCACCGCTTTGCTTCGCGCCGCACAAAGCCCATGCGTGTCTCGATACGGCCCCCTCATGGTCCGGAAAGCGGCGGCAATAGCCGTCTCGCCGCGCGGCACTGACGCGATCGAGGTCGCGCTGACGCGCCTGGCACGGCCAGGCAGGGTTCTCCGACGTTCAAAAACCGCCTCGAAAGAACTATGGTCTGGTCGAGAGTGAAGTAGGGTAGGATAGATGTCGTCGGCGATGATTTACCAGGACGCGCCACAGTGAAAAAGTCGGTAGCCCCACCTCCAATCGGGCTCAACCTCAAGTCAAGGAAGGAAGGACAATGGAAAAAGGAACGAGACAAGTAGCGCTCTGTAGTTTCTCCCTGTTGCTGTGTGTTCTCTGTGTGGGTGTTGCTGGTTGTGCAAGCACAGGCGGGGTTTCAAACGACCTAGCGTCTCCAACTGTGCCACTGACCTATGCAGACGTGACACCGATACAGGTGTCCAATCCGGCGATGGCGAAAGCCTACGAGGGCAAGGGAGTGCGATTCCCAGCCAAATTCGATCATGTCGCCTCAGGTTGGGGTATCCAGGGCCTTGAGGCCTACTACCAAACGCACGTGATGACTACGATGAGTGACGACAGCGGCGGCATAAATCTTCCTTACGTGATCGTCCCCGCCAGTGACCCCCTCTTGCCGACTCTCAAGACCGGCGACCTCTTGACCGTCGAGGCTGTCCTGGAAAACAAAATGGGCGTATATGAGGCAATCATTGTCCAGCATCTTGCCAAGCGATAGGAATCTGTTTCAGTAGGCCACGTAGGTGATAGACGGGCGCATCGCAGCCTGCTCAGGCTGCGACAGTGCGCTCGCGTTCCTGCGCGACGACGTGAATGCGGAGCAGGTTTCCCAATTGGTCGACCGGCTGCAACGACAGCCCAGCGTGGCCCGCGTGCATGTGGTCGAGCCGGCCGAGGCTCTCGCCCGGCTGCGGGATGCGGCGCAGCCCTCTACCGGATCGTGGCTGGCCGATCTCGAACCCGGCTATTTTCCCCGCTCGATCGAAGTCGCGCTCGCGGCCTCGGCCGATCTGGCGCCACGGGCGGCAGAGTTGTCGCGACGTCTGCGCGGGCTGGACGGAGTGACGGGCGTGGATGCCATGACAGAAGGCGTGGCTCGTCTGTCTGCATGGGTCCGCTTCGGCCAGCGCCTGGGCTGGGCCGTGGTGCTGGCCGCGGGAATTGCGGCCCTGTCGTTTCTGGTCGGCTCGGTCTTGCGTGGGCGGGAAGCGCGTCGGCGCCAGGCGCAGGTGCTGGTGATTCTTGGCGAGACCGCGGGGAACATTCGTCTGCCCGCCAACATCGCCCTGGCCGCGGCCGGATTGGCGGGTGCACTGGCCGCGCTGGTGGTGTTGCGCTTGGCCTGGCCCGCCGTGCTCGTGGCCGTTGAACGCGGGCTCGGCATCGCGCCTGTGCCAGTCGGGTTCTTCCTGGGTTTCTGGGAATCCGCCATCGGCCTGGCGACGGCGCTCGTGTTGGGATGGGTGCTCGGCTATGTCTCCACGCCTGTGCCTGGCTGGGTCGATGCCTAGGTTCGCGGTTTGGCTGCTGCTGCTTGTTCCCGCCGCGGTCGTGCAGGCCGAATCCGTCGACGACGGGGCCGTGGTCGCCGAGCGACTGGCCACGCGAGAGGATGTTCTGCAGGGCCAGAAAGATCGGGCGGAGGCCAAACTGCGCGAAGAGGCGCTGCTGGCCTACCGACTCGCGCGCCGACGCGAGCTGGGCTTTGTCGGCAACCCGGAATCGCGACTGGACGACGCAGCGACGACGGACTTGGCGCTGGCCTCGCTGGCCAGAGGCGCGGCAGAGGCTGGCGTTCTGGCTGATGAGCTTGCGCGCGTGCGTGCCGATCGCGTGGTGGTCGATCGGGCGCGCGGCCAGCAGTCGGACGCGGCGACAGAGCCGGGCGAAGCTGCGCGCCGATTTGCCCGTCCGGTTCGCGGGACAGTGGTGGGCGTTCCCGGCATCGGGCGCGATACCCCCACGGGAACCGAATTGCGCCGCGAGGGAATCGCCCTGCTCGCCCGCCTCGACGAGCCAGTGCGCGCCCCAGCGGCCGGCGTAGTCCGCCGGGTCGAGCGCCTGCCCCAAGGCGGCTTCGCCGTGGTGACCCAGCATGCAGGCCGATGGGTCAGCGTGGTCTCGGGCATGCGCGACGTGATGGTGACACCCGGCGATCTCGTCGAGTCGGGACAGGTCCTTGGTCTGGCCGGGCGAAATCTGGACGGCGCCGCCGTGATCTCGTTCGAACTGTGGCGCAACCGCCAGCCCGTCGACCCACGCACCGTGCTCGGCGGTGTGGCACAGCGGTAGGCATGGGACTTCCGACCGAGGCCCCAACTGACGGCGCGTCGACCACGGCGGGATGGAGAAGACTGCCCCGCGTGTCCCGATACGGCCCCCTCATGGTCCGGAAAAGGGCGGCAATAGCCGTCTCGCCGCGCGGCACTGACCTGATCGAGGTCGCGCTGACGCGCCATGTGGCGGTCAGGCAGGATTCTCCGACGTTCAAAACCCGCACCGAAAAAACTATGGTCTCAAGACGTGTCCATAAATGGACCCGTCTTGAACATTTTGAAAGGGCGGGCCGCGGCCCGCCCCTCGTCCGCGAAGTAAATTCGTGGACTTCACCCCACCTGCGGGGGAGCCCTTGGCTCGGCTGCTGAAGACCCGTCCAATTGATGGACAGGTCTTCAGCGAAGCGGTCGGTTCTCCGCCGACGGGAGGCTCTCCGACCGACCATGTGGCGATCTCCATTTCAGAACCTGAGGGAGAGCCTGATTGACGACGCTCTTGATCGGCAAGATGTTTACGGCATGATGTCGCGACGATGCTACGGGAGCTGCAGAGGCCTCTATTCAGCGTCCCCGGACGGCCGGGCAGGACGGTCGGGGACACCGGGCTGCTCACGCGGCGGCTGGTAGGCCTGTGGCGAAGACACTGACCCCTTCTGCTCCAGCCTCTGCCACCAGCAGGTCCAGCGCCAGGCTGCGGTTTCTTCTCGCCTTCTCCCTTGTCTGTGGCTTGCTCGTCATCATCGGCTGGACCTCCGATCTTCGGGGAGCGTTTCACGGAATGCTTCTCGCCTTGGCGGTCGCTGCCTTCCTCCCGCTGCTGGTGGTGCTGGCGTGCATCGTCTTGTTCTTCGTCGTTTGCCTAGCGGCCGTCATGGCAGGGGACTCGGTTGGCCCGGGCGCGGCTGACAGCGTCGCGCTGGGCGAGGGACTTGCTGCCTTCTTCAAACGAATCCTGCTGCCCTACTACCGATTCCTGTTCACACGTCGCTCGCCTATCTTGCTCGGTGCAGTCTCCGGACTTCTGCTGGGAACGACGCTGCTTTGGGCCCTTCTCACCCTGGTCGTCTTGCCGGGGGAAGTCTGCAGCCTAGGGCGCTTGACAGCTATGCAAGACGCGATCGATGGCTACTATGAGCTGCACGGAAAGTACCCATTTCCGGGCCAGGACAAGTGGCTCGGTCAATGGCTACTTTCCGACAACCAGCCGAATTGGCCGGTTTGCAAAGCTCCTTCGGTTGAGACCGATAGTTCAAACGCTGTCTTGCTGGATGGTTTTGGTCGAAGGATTCACTACTCCGTCGCTGGTCGCGGGCGCCTGGCCTCCTATGAACTAAGATCTTTCGGATACGACGGTCGGGAGGACGCTGACGATATCTGCCTGACCGGCGAAACCCGCGGACAGGCAGCAGTGGACCGGGTGGCCAAGGCGGTCGGTTCCCTCCGGCGACTCTTCCATGGCATTTCGGGCAAACCAGCCCTCCATCACAGTTGGGCCGCCCTCCGGGCAGCCAGCTGTCCCTCTGATTCGCGAGGAGGTTACTGATGTCCAGCAAGTCCCCGGCACAGCCCTTGTCAAGCTGTGAACCTACGAGCTCGACTTTGCGCGAGCCGCGCCTGGGGTCGCGCCTTCTCCTGGCAAGAGACGTGGGTACATCGAGCCAGTGACCACGCTTACCCAGGCCGCGGCTGCAAGAAAGCCTCCGATCACGTCGGATGGATAGTGAGCACCTAAGTAGATGCGCGACAGGCCCACGCCGACGATGGCTGCGCATCCGAGCAGAGTGGCAGCCAAGCGCACCCAACGTGGGGCTTTCACAGCGTGCAGAATGACCACGAGAGATCCGACCACACTGGTGGTCCCCATCGTGTGTCCGCTCGGAAAAGACAGGGACGAAAGGCTCGGTAGCAGATAGACAAGGTCCGTGCCTGGGCGCGCGCGATGGAATAATTCCTTCAGTAGCAGGTTGAGCAGCAATCCACCGCCCACCCCGAACACGAGATAGCGCGCCTCTTTCGCACGGCGCACGAGTAGTAGGAGAATCACGATTCCGGTGCTAACGATGGTCATGGGCAGGACACCGCCCCACCTTGTGCATGCGAGCATCAAGGTGTCGAGCGAGCCTCGCCAGACGACAACCACCCCCTGTAATAGCTTGTCGAACGCGTCGACTTCGCCTTCTTGCATCTCTCTCGCGAGGCGCACGAAGCAGAGCACGGCGGCGATGGAGAGGGGCAAACTCCAGCGATGACGGCGGCACAGACGCCACACAAAGGCTGCGAGGGAACGAATCGAACGAGAAGCGCCCACAACACCAGCCCTCAAACCGATCACCACGCCCCGGCGAGTGCCAGGCCGGCGCTGCCGCGGCCGATGGTGGGGACCACGGCGATGCCAGAGCGATCCAGCCGGCGGTTCAGGATCCACGATTGGACCGGCGCGGTGAGCGCCGACGCCACGCCGACCGCAGAGCCGATACCGAACGAAATCCAGGCGCTCTTCCACGCGCCGCGACCGTAGCCAAGGTAGAGCAGCCCGACGGTGTTGACTGCGAGGCCGCCAAATACGTTCAGGATCAACGTGTGACGCTCACGCTGCGCGGCCTCGACCAGAAAGGCGTGCCGGACGTTGGCGGACGCGGGATGGTGATCGCCGCACAAACCCGTTACGTTGATGCTGAGCGGATCCAGGATCTTTGCCAACACGCCGATGGTGGCCTTGGCGGCGGTCACGTACAACCCCGCGCGGGTGTCGCTTTCGATCCAGTTGCTAGGGGCAAACGCAGCAACGCTGGCGCTACCCACCGCCGCGATGGCGAACGTGGCGGTCCAGGCTGCATTCCACTTGGCGGCCCGGTGGAAATCCTCGCAGACGGCGTCGTCGATCTCGCGCTCTCGGGCACTAAGATCGACAGCTGGCGCGGCCAGCGCAGGCCCCGCACCCGCGACCACGACTGGCACGAGGACGACGAACCAGAGGGGAGCGCGCATGAGGAACAGTAGCACGCGAGCACGACCCCGGCGGGCATGCTACATCCATCATGGCCTTCGATGAGCACCGCCAGCCGCGTCCGAGAGACCTGGAACCTAACGAGCGACGATGCCTGGCGGACGCTCGCAGCCACGGGCCGGATCAAGTTGGTGCGTGATGCTTTCGTCCGTCTTCGCGCCGCCGACGGGTTCAGCCACTCGCGATCCCTCGCGTTCGCCACGTCCCTCGTCCTCGTGCAGGGCTTGATCGCCCTCGTGGGGCTTGCGGTCGAGTTGGGACAGGCCGGCTTCAACCGCACGATCCTGGGCGCCATCGAGAACGCCGTACCCGGACCGGCGGGAAGTCTCCTCGTCAAGGTTTTCGCGCAGGCACGACGGGTCGGCCTCGAACACCGCTTTTTGCCGCTGCTGATCGGGCTTGCGGGAACCTTGGTGACGGCCGCAACCGCCACTGCGCAGCTCACGCGCGGGATCAACCGCCTCTACGGCATCGAGAACGATGGGCCGTTCATTCACAAGTACGCCCGCGCCCTCTTGCTCGCCGTTTTTGTGCTCGTGGCCATCATCGGCGCCGGCACGATGCTAACCGTGGGACGCAACCTCTCGGGAGATGTTGGCGGCGGCTTGCACCTGGCGTGGCACCTGACCCGCTGGCCGGTCGCCTTGGGACTCGCCGCCGCGGCGTTCGGGGGAATCTTGCGTTGGGCGCCGCGCCGGCGGCAACCGCACTGGTCGTGGCTCGCGTTCGGCGGCGTGATAGGCGTCGCCGGATGGACCCTCGTGACGATCATCTTCGGCCTTGCCTTCCATGTCAGCTCGTCGTTTGGTGACGTCTATGGCTCGCTGGCGGGCGTGGTCACGCTTCAGCTCTGGACCTTCTTCTCGGCCGTCGCGATCTTTTTCGGCGCCGCCGTAGCCGCCCAGCTTGAGGCCGTTCGATCGGGCACCCAGACGCCGCCCCGCGCCTAGGTCGGCTTGGGTTGACCATCATGTTGATCATTGCCGGCGGGCTATGGAAGATTGGCCCGAGTTACGCCTTCGGTTTCGCTGCAATCATCTGCGCGGCGGCTTTCGTGTTCCTCATTGGCCATTCCTCAATTGCTTCTCGACAGCCAGGCGCGCCAGGGGTGTCTCGGGCGCTGCGATAGCCGACGCGCGCGAGACGCTGGCCATGGTGGGGGATTCGGCCTGGGAAGGCCGTCTGGCCAAATCCCTGTCCACCGGTCAGCAGCGTCTGGTCGCACTGGCCCGTGCCTTGGTGGGGCCACCGCCGCTGGTCGTGGTGGACGAGCCGGCATCCGGCATGGGCGCCGAGGAGCGCGAAGGCATTGCGCGCGCCTTGATTTGGGCCCGCGACCGCGGATGCGCCGTCCTGTGCGCCACGTCGGATCCTGGTTTCGCCGAGATGCTGGTGGATGTCGGCGGCCGCAGGGTTGCCGTCGAAGCCGGTCGCATTGCCGGCGCGCCAGCCATTGGCCTCGTGCCCAATCCGGTTCACTTTGTCGCGGAAAGCGAGGCCAAGAGCGGCGATGCGGCCGAGGTGATTCGGTTGTCCGATCGCCGCATAGGTTCGCGGTTTGGCTGCTGCTCGTGCCGGCCGCGGTCGTGCAGGCCGAATCGGTTGACGACGGGGCCGTGGTCGCCGAGCGACTGGCCACGCGAGAGGATGTTCTGCAGGGCCAGAAGGATCGGGCCGAGGCCAAGCTGCGCGAGGAGGCGTTGCTGGCCTACCGACTCGCGCGCCGACGCGAGCTGGGCTTTGTCGGCAGCCCGGAATCGCGACTGGACGACGCAGCGACGACGGACTTGGCGCTGGCCTCGCTGGCCAGAGGCGCGGCAGAGGCTCGCGTTCTGGCCGATGAGCTTGCGCGCGTGCGTGCCGATCGCGTGGTGGTCGATCGGGCGCGCGGCCAGCAGTCGGACGCGGCAACAGACGCGGGCGAATCTGCGCGCCGATTTGCCCGTCCGGTTCGCGGGACAGTGGTGGGCGTTCCCGGCATCGGGCGCGACACCCCCACGGGAACCGAGTTGCGCCGCGAGGGCATCGCCCTGCTCGCCCGCCTCGACGAGCCGGTGCGCGCCCCAGCAGCCGGCGTAGTCCGCCGGGTCGAGCGCCTGCCCCAAGGCGGCTTCGCCGTGGTGACCCAGCATGCGGGCCGATGGGTCAGCGTGGTGTCGGGCATGCGCGACGTCGTGGTGACACCCGGCGATCTCGTCGAAGCGGGACAGGTCCTCGGCCTGGCCGGGCGGAATCTAGACGGCGCCGCCGTGATCTCGTTCGAACTGTGGCGCAACCGCCAGCCCATCGACCCACGCACGGTGCTCGCCGGTGTGGCACAGCGGTAGGCGAATTCATCACCCACTTCGGTCCATCAGCTCGACGAACTGACGAGGCGAGAGGATGCGGATACCGTTGTACTCGCCCAGGACGAGCAGATCGTCGTCGCCGGTCAGGATGATGTCGGCCTGCCCCGCGACTGCGGTTGCCAGGACGTTGTCGTCGTCGCGATCGCGGCACACTGGGCCGGGCAGTGCTTTGGGCCGCACCAGTGTCGCCCGTTCACGATAGGCTTTCAGCCAGGGCACGTCGGTCGGGTCGGTGTCGAACTTCCGACGCAGGGTTCGCGCCAGTTCTTGTAGCAGAGCAGGCGAAGTGATGAGTTCTGCTCGCAGTAGCCTGCGCTTGACCAAGTCGCGGCACAAGCCATCGGCGACCATCCCCGCGACAAGAACATTGGTATCGCAGACGACCTTCACGACACGGCTTTGAAAACATCTTCGTCGGAATAGATTCCCTTGGCGCGAGCCTTCGGGATGAGCAAGCGGCGCGACTTCTCGAATGCGTCGGCCCATATCTGCTGTTGTACGGCCCGCCGAACGAACTCGCTCTCGGTCATGCCCTGTCCCTTGGCCACTCGACCCAACTCGCGCCGTAGGGAGGGAGCCAGGCTGATGGTCATTGTTGCCCTCATGTAAGACAATTTATGACAGACAAGACACCATTTCAAGGCATGCGGTGGCCGATCTGCAAGTCCTGGTGGTTCATATCGCGGCCGAAAGGACGCGGTGTCACTCATATCTGCAGGCCGAAGTAGCGGGTCAGAACGTCTCGTCTTCGTTTCCGCAGCTGTGGCAAAAAGCTGGGGATGGCGGCTCGATCGTCGGCCCGAAGCAGCCACGTGCAGAGGTCCGTTGGCTCGGGCCAAGGGCCTATCTCGTTCGAGCTTCAATCTTCGCGCTGCCAGCCTCCGAAGCCAAGTGGGTTTCTTTGAGCGTTGGAGAACCCTGCGTGACCGCGCGAGCTTGATCGCGTCCACGGAGCCCCCTTCCTTGCCAACCACGGCCCTATACCCGGCTCGGCTCAAGTGGCGCAGCCGAGTTGCCGAATAGGAGGAGTATAGACTGAGTTTCTTGCCCGCCTCTTCCCTCTCGGATCATCCAGGAGATCGACTACGCGGCCACGATTCAAATACGCCCCTACCAGGAGATACACTGATGCGAAGTCACGTAGCGATGGCCGCCGCCCTTCTGGCCACTTCGGTCCTGGCGCCCGCGTTCCCCTCGCAGGCTGAACCCAATGTCTGGGCCACGCCGAAGGACGCTGAACGAATCGTTCACGGCGCTGTCGCCCGCATCCAGAAGGTTGGGAAGGAGAAGGCATTCGCCGCATTCAATGATCCCCGGGGCTCCTTCACCTATCGCGACCTCTACGTCATGGTCTATGACTTCTCAGGCAAATGCCTGGCCCACGGTGGCGACCAGGGGCGAATCGGCAAGGATCTGAGCAATGACAAGGATGCCGACGGAAAGCCCTTCATCAAGGAGCGTGTCGCCGTGGCCAAAGCCGACGGCAAGGGCTGGCAAGAGTACAAGTTCAAGAATCCCCTGAGCAAGAGGATCGAGCAGAAGATTGTCTACTTTGAAGTTGTGGACGACGTGATCGTGGCCTGCGGCGCCTACAAACCCTTGGACTCGAAGCAAGATTGAGAAGCCGCGCCCTGGCAACCCACCTGGCGGTCACGCAATCGATCGGATAATTGCGAAGACACACGCCAACACGGAGCGCACGGTGCTCTTCTTCAACGGGGAATGGGGCAGCAGCGCGAGTCGCAACGTCCAGGTCATCCAGCAGGACATGATCAACAACCACATCGTTCCCATGCCAGGCAACTGGGCCCTCTCGCGCAACGGCGACTACAGCTCCAGTGCCGATCTCACCACCTTCGGCAAGTCAGTCGTCGAGGGCGCGGACTACGGCCTGCTTGCGTTGGCCAAACCCGCGACGATGTTCTAGGATGTCGTCAGAAGGGGGCCGACTTCACCGCATCGGTTGGCAACAAGAGGTGAGGACATGCGCATCGTTTGGTCGCGACTCTTGGCAGTGCTGATCCATCATCGACGACGGCGATGCCGCGTTCGCCGCGGGCACGTCCTGGCAATCGGCCACCGACGGCAGCCCCGCTACCAGCGTCACTCTTGTCGCGATGGACGCCATCGTGCTTCGGCGAACGTCGGGCGAGTGCCCGTAGATCGGCCTCGTCGCGGGCGCCGTGCGCGCGCGGACACTGTAGCAGCTATGAGTGCGGGCGGTGAACTACGCCGAGTGGCGAAGATGTGGCTCAGGCCCCACACCGCGGCTCGGTAGTTCATTCTTGCCTGAAACTACGGCACGCACGGGCCTTCTTCGCAGCCCGAGCCCCTGAGCGCGGATACTGGATAGACGCCCGAACCGCTCGAACATGACTGGTCCAACACCACCTCCTGGCCGCCCGTGCAAGTGACTTTGTAGAGGTTGGTCGTGGCATCGAGCTTCACGCTCGCCACCTTCGCGCCGGAGGCGTTCGTCACTGTGATAGCACCGGTACCGGCAATCACGTCGTTCTGGTTGAACGTCGTCGAAAAACAGATCGAGCTGCCCTTCTTCACGGTCAGGGTTCTGTTGGAGGTCGACGTGTCGGTGATCACGCTTTCCTTGATTCCGTTTGCGTAGCAAGTATTCCAGTTGTCGGCAGACAAATCCGTCTGGGTAGTGCAATCGCCACTCTCGGCGCAGTCTGTAGCAAGAGTCTTTAGACAGTTCGGCAGGGGACACGAATCGCTGCCGTTGCTGCCAGCGCTACCGCCCGTCGCGGCCGTCCCGCCAGCGCCCCTGCCACCTGATGCGGTTGTGCCGCCCCCACCACTGCCCCCTGTCGGGGTTGTGCCGCCTGTCGCCCTCGCACCGCCGCTACTGCTGTCGCCTGTGCCGCCCCCACCACTGCCGCAACCAAGCGCAACCCCAAGAAAGCTAGCGACGACCAATGTGCCCAGGTATTTCATGTGCGAACACTCCTTTGAGATGGTGAATCCCATCTGGCGACGGGGGCGATAGTATAGGTCAGATTCTTCGATTGGCATGAATCCGCCGCGCTACCCACGTTGACGTAGCAACGCCTTGGCCCCTCGCTCCAAGCGGGCTATAGGCCACACAGTCAAGGCAAGGCTTCGCCCAGTGAAAGGGCAAAACGGAGGTCGCTAGCGCAGGTAGCACACGAGCGGGAAGAGATTTTGACTCTTGATCGCGTCGCGAATAAGGCCGGCGACGAAGTTGGCTCCGGTTGTATTTAGATGGGTGGTCGGGTCTGCGTAGTATCCGGATACAGTAGTCTGGCCTTTGGCACTAAACGCAGCGACGACCTTAGCGTTGATGTCGATCAGCGGAACATTGTTGGCTGTGGCGACCGTCTTGATGCTCGCAATAAGATCCACTTTGAGGCTGTTGCTAAACCCGGCATTCATTGCGCCGCCAGACCAGTTATTGCGCGGGATGGGGGTCGCAAGAATGGGGATCGCGCCGGCAGCTCTTACATCCTTGACATAGGTGGTCAGATTGGCTTCGTACTGCACCTGCGGCGTTTGCTTGTCGTTGTGGGCGAATTCGATCAGGACGACGTCGCCGGCCTTGAGGAGGGGCTTCACGGCGGGCCACATCTTGACGTCATCGAAGAAACTGCGATAGAGGTTGCTCTCGCATGGGGTAGTCGAGGGCGAGCATTCCGTCAGTGCGCCGGAATTGCCATAGTTCGCCACGGCGATTCCAGGACCGAAGAATTGCGGCAGCCACTGGCCCCACCCTGCCGTGCTGGTATTTCCTGGCGAACCGTTGCCCGGCTGGTCACATCCGGTCGAATCGGTGAAGATGTACAGTACAGGTTGGGTGGCGGGGGCCGGCGCGTAGGCGATGGAATCTAGCTGAGGCGACGATCCTAGGAAGTACATGTCCAATCCGTCGGTTCCGGCCGAAACCGTCCAGTCGGGCTGTCCCTCTGGCTTGCGGACGTTGACGGCCATGGAGAAGGGGAGCTTCTGGCCAGCCGTGGTAGGGATTGAGGCAACCGGTGTACCCGCCGTGGTCACGGGCGCGGCCAGCATTTCGCGCCAAGTTTCAGCCTGAACTTGAGTCTGCCCGGCGCCCGTCCCACCGAGGATGAAGGACACATTGTAATTACCAACGTCGCCACCGAAATGGCACGCAATGCCGTTCGAGATGGTCGTGCACTTGGCCCGGGTCGTAGTGTCCGGGGTTGGACCGCTCGGGATCGTCGGGCAGCTCCCCGGTGTCGTGCTGGTTTGGCCGCCCGTGCCCGGAGCCCCTCCGCCCGATCCACCTGAACCCGTGGTGCCGCCCTTGGGGGTCGTACCGCCCGTGCCGACTACGCCGCCTGAACTCGTCGTGCTGGTCGTGCCGCCTTTAGGAGCCGCGCCGCCCGAGGCGGCCAATCCGCCTGTTTCGGCGATGCCGCCCGACGAAATCTCACCGCCAGAGTTTGGCGTCTCGCCTCCGGTCGAGTCCGAGCCGCCTTCGGAGGTACTTGTGCCGCCGGTTGAGACCGTGCCGCCTGCGCTGGGGGCGCCGCCGGTCGCCGCGGTTCCGCCCGTGCCGCCTGTGCCGGGTGTAACGTGGGTAGTCCCACCTTGGGTGGCCCCGCCCTGAGTCGTGGCGGGTGCTTCTCCACTGGATGAACATCCGAGTCCTGCGAAGGCCACGGCGGCTAGGGCCAGATAGAAGCGTCGGAAACGCCCCCGTCCGCCATGACCGTACAAATTGTGAATCGCGTTCTCGATTGGGTGAGATTGCATGACGATAAGCAGTGACTCCTCCGATTGGGACAGCTCAGGAATCTGCGCCTTGATCGCCGTCCGAGTCAACTGCCTGAAATTTGGCCGCCGACTACAAAGAGCGCGGTTGGTCGCGGAGGCGGGCTGTCGGGGATGAAGTTTTCCATAGACCCAGTGTGCCCTCGTTGCCAAAGCCCCCTTCGCCACGGTGTCATCCGGGCGCCGTCGAGGGGGCGATCCCGGCATCGGGTGCGATACCCCCACGGGAAACGAGTTGTGCCGCGAGGAAATCGCCCCGCTCGCCCGCCTCGCCGAGCCGGTGCGCGCCCCAGCGGCCGGCGTGGGGTCGAGCGCCTGGCCCAAGGCGGATTCGCCGTGGTGACCCAGCATGCGGGCAGATGGGTCAGCGTGGTGTCGAGTATGCGCCCTGTCTGCCATTCGGCTATGCTCGGCAGAATGTCGATGAGCAAGAGGACGAGACCGGAATTGCTACTGATCGCTGCGACGGCGATAGGTTGCATGTATCCGTCTCTGAGGATGGGCACGGGCGCGAGTGATGCCGGCGGTACTGGTGGCACCAAGGCTCCGGAGGCCGGCGTGGCTGACTCGGCCCGCAGCGAGGATGTTTGGGTGCCAGATGCCTATGACGATCGGCTGGATGTTGGCAAAGGCGGCACGGACGGCGGCGGTGGCACAGGGGGCAATCAGGGCACCGGCGGCGCCACAGGTGGCGAGTCCGGCATCGGCGGCACGGCTAGCGCTGGCGGCACGACGAGCGCGGGCGGCACGACGAGCGCGGGCGGCACGACGAGCGCGGGCGGCACGGCTAGCGCTGGCGGCACGACGAGCGCGGGCGGCACGACGAGCGCGGGCGGCACGACGAGCGCTGGCGGCACGATGAGCGCCGGCGGCACGACGAGCGCGGGCGGCACGACGAGCGCGGGCGGCGCGACGAGCGCGGGCGGCACGACGAGCGCTGGCGGCGCGACGAGCGCGGGCGGCACGACGAGCGCCGGCGGCACGACGAGCGCCGGCGGCACGACAAGCGCCGGCGGCACAACAAGCGCTGGCGGGAGAGCAGGCGGGACTGCCGGGTCCAGCGGGGTTGGAGGCACAGCCGGCGCTGGGGGCATGACGCCCGGAAGCGGGGGGGCCACGGCCACCGGCGGTACCAGCCCACCTGCTGCGATTGTCACTTTCGCCGCTTTGACCACGCCGATTTCAGCAGGGCAAAGCAGCACGCTCAGTTGGACGGTTTCGGGCGCGACAAGCCTATCCATCGATCAAGGCATTGGCTCGGTCTTGGGCCAGACTTCCCAGGTGGTCACGCCCGCCCAGACCACGACCTACACCCTGACCCTGAACAGCTCCGTGTCGGCGCAGGCGACAGTCACGGTGGTGCCTCTGCCATCGATTACAAGTTTCAGCGTCAGCCCAGCCGCCATCAACATTGGCGGGAGCACAACCTTGACCGCGGTGTTTTCCGGCGGGACGGGGACAGTGGATCAGAAAATCGGCAGCGTGACCAGCAAGACTGGAAAGCCTATCGGCCCAATCTCCCTGGTTACGATCTACACCCTGACCGTGACCAACCTGCTCGGGGCTTCAACCACCAAGCAGGTGACGGTGGTGCCGGGCATCTTCACGCCAACGGGCGACATGACCGAGAAGAGGAGCAAAGGGTCGGCGACGTTGTTGCCTAGCGGGAAAGTGCTCGCCGTCGGCAACGGCAGCGCGGATTTATACGACCCTGTGTCCGGGAAATTCACACTCGCCGGCAACATTGTCGTGGGCATGACCTCGGGAGGGCAACTGCACACGGCGACGTTCTTGGCCTCCACTCAAAAGGTGCTCGTCGCTGGCGGCTACCGCCCAGACGCGGATCTATATGACATATCGTCCGGGGCTTGGACGGTCACGGGCAACATGACGACAGCGAGATCTGCAAACACGGCGACGTATTTGCCCTCCAGCGTCCATGTGCTGATCGCCGGCGGCTACAATGGCACCGTCGACGTTGCGAGTGCAGAGCTATTCGACCCAGCGCTCGGGGCTTTCACGGCCACGGGTAACATGACGACGCCAAGGGAGGGGCACACGGCAACACTGTTGTCCAGCAACGGGCCAGTGCTGATCGCCGGCGGCCTGAATGGCAACACCTATCTTGCGAGCGCGGAGTTGTTCAACCCAACGACCGGGAAATTCACGCCCACCGGCGACATGACCACGCCGAGGGCCAATCACACGGCAACCATGTTGGGAAGTGGAAAGGTGCTCATCACCGGCGGAGGCACCGCGGATCTATACGACCCAGTGACTGGAAAATTCACGGCTACAGGTCCCATGACCACGGCAAGAAACTTCCCCGCGGCGACGTTGCTTGCGAACGGCGAGGTGCTGATTGTCGGCGGCTACGGTGACGCCGGTACGAGTACGACCGCGAGTGCGGAAGTATACGACCCGACCTTGGGGACATTCACGGCCACCACGGGCAACATGACCACGGCAAGGGCATGGGCCACGGCAACCTTGCTGACCAGCGGGGCGGTCGTGATCATCGGCGGCTCTGTCCTGCAAGGCAGCTCGTATGGTGAATTCGCCAGCGCAGAGCTGTTCCAGTAGTGCCAGTCAGAAACGTGGACCTCGTCACGCCCTCTGCGCTGAAGCCCCGAATGCGGCCCGTGATTCCATCCTTTGCCGGACAAGGCCCCGGTCTGCGCCGTATGATGCCAGCCGATGGCTTTGCGTACTCTCCACACCAGCGACTGGCACCTTGGGCATGTCTTCCATGGGGTCGAGCGCGAGTACGAGCATCGTGCTTTTCTCGACTGGCTGCTTGATACGCTCGAAGCAGAGGCCATCGACGCCCTGCTTGTCGCGGGCGACGTCTTCGACGCGGCAAACCCGCCCGCCAGCGCGACGAGGCTTTGGTACCACTTTCTTGGCCGGGCACACGCGCGGGCTCCGCGCCTACAAATCGTTGTCATTGGTGGCAATCACGATTCCGCCGCCCGTCTTGAAGCGCCAAGACCGATCCTTGACCAGCTTGGTCCGCTGCACGTCGTTGGTGGGCTGCCGCGGGTGAACGGTGATGTCGATGTGGATCGGCTGATCGTCCCGCTCCGGGACCCTCAGGGCACGATTGCTGCCTGGGTTCTCGCCGTGCCATTTCTGCGACCGGCGGATCTGCCTACCGTGGGGCAAGACGCCGATCCGCTGGTAGACGGGACGCGCGCCCTGTACCAGCGGGTCCTCCAAGGGCTTCACGCTCGTCGCACGCCAGACCAAGCCGTGATCGCCATGGGCCACTGCTACATGGTCGGGGGCCAGCTATCCGATTCGTCCGAACGCAAGGTCTTGGGCGGAAACCAACATCCCCTGCCCCATGACGTCTTTGGCGCGGACATCACCTACGCCGCTCTTGGCCACCTCCACGTCCCCCAGCGGGTCGGTGGCAGAGAGAACATTCGATATTCGGGGGCGGTGCTGCCTTTGTCATTCGACGCCAAGGCCGTTCACCACGCCGTCGTGCTGGTCGAGACCGCTGGGGCGCAAACGACGAGCATCCGCGAGATCCAAGTGCCGCGCAGCGTGCCGCTGATCTCCGTGCCGAATAGCGACGCGCTTTCACTCGAAGTCGTGTTGGACGCCTTGCAGTCGCTACCCGATCGCGGCGATGGCCCCGACGAGCAACGACCACTCCTGGAGGTTCACGTCGCCCTCGACAAACCTGAACCTGCCCTACGCAAACGAATCGACGAAGCCATGGAAGGCAAGGAAGCCCGTCTCGTCCGCATCGCCCCACCCGTGTTCAACGGCACAGGCGTTGGTCTGCCAGACAGTGGAGCCGCCGGGCTCAGCGAACTTTCGGTCGAGCAGGTCTTCCTGCTCAAGTACAAACAGAAGCACGGGAAAGATCCATCCCCAGAGATGCTCGCCGCCTTTCACGAATTGCACGACCAGGTTACGCAGGAGGGGGCATGAGAATTCTCGCCATCCGTGGCAAGAATCTGGCCAGCCTGCGCGGCGAGTTCGAATTGCGTCTCGACCAGCCGCCTATTTCATCCTGCAACCTTTTCTCCATCTCGGGACCCACGGGTTCCGGCAAGAGCACGTTGCTGGATGCGCTCTGTCTCGCCCTTTACGGCAAGACGCCCCGGCTGTCCGATGAAGGCGGACATGCCATAGGCGCGCCCGGCGAAGACGAGAAGCTGCGCCTGAAGAGCAACGATGCGCGCGCCCTCCTGTCGCGTGGGACCGCCGACGGTTTCGCCGAAGTGGATTTCCAAGGTGCTGATAGCAAACGCTATCGAGCGACTTGGCGGGTTCACCGCGCCCGCAATTTGGGCAGATTCCAGAACCAAACCATGGCGCTGGTGGACCTCGACTCGGCAGAGACCATCTCTTCCCAGATCACAGAAGTCCGACAGGCGATCGAAACGCGGGTTGGCTTCACCTTCGAGGAGTTCAAGCGCACGGTCCTGCTGCCCCAATTCGAATTCACCAACTTCCTCCGCGCGAAACCGGATGACCGAGCCCAGATTCTCGAACACGTCATGGGCGGTGAGGTCTTCAGCAAACTGTCGAAGGCCGCGCATGAACGCGCCGCCAGCGAGCGAGACAAGCTGAATCGGCTTCAGGACAAGCTGGGTACGCTGATGACGCTTTCGGAAGGCGACCGCGCACAGCTCGACGCCCTCGCGGCGACCACTGCCCAAGCCCTTGCCGAAGCCCAGACAACCATGGAAGGAGCCGGGCGCGACCTGGCCTGGCACGAGCGACATGAGGATCTTGTCGCCGCTGTCGGATCGGCAACCAACGCGCTCTCGGGGGCAGAACAACATCTGGCGCTGGCTGAGCCGCGGGAAAAGGAAGTCCAGGCCGTTTCGGCTGCGCAGCCGTTTCGCCCGACCCGAGATGCGGCAGCAAAGACAGCAGCAATGCAGGGCAAAGCCAAGGAAACTCTCAGCGAGACGGGACACAACCTGGAACAAGCCAGGCTCGATCTTGAGAAGGCCGAGCAAGCGTTCGGCAAGGCGGAGTCGGAACTCAGGATGGCGCGCGAGCAGGAGGCAATCCTGCGTCCCCAGATAGATGAGGCGAAGCGCTTGGATTCGCAAATCGATCCTGCTCGGCGGACCGCCGCAGTTGCCCGCGCGGAATGCAAAAAGCTTCGCGGCCTGGTCGAGCAGGGCCGCAGCGAAGTGGAAAAACTGGCCAAAGAGATCACAGACTGTGAAGCCGAGCGCTGCGAAACCGAGCAGTGGCTTACAATCCACGTCGCTGAAGGCCAACTTGCCGCGGAATGGCCGCGTTGGCAGGCAGAGCTGCGAAAACACGCTGCCCTCGGACAAGAACTCGGCACCGTCGCCAAGAAGTTGGCGACTGCAGAGAAAGCAGCCACGTTCGTCGGGCGCGAGCGCGGCAACGCGGCCGACTTGACATCCGAAGCCGAGAAACTATTCAAAACAGCACAAAATCATTGGGAGGAGACCGAAGCGGCGTTTGGAGGCCGCGATCTGGCCAAACTGAGAACGCACACGACAGGCTTCCGAAACGACCTGGACAAGCTCGCCGATCTCGCCGCGATCGTGGAGCGCGCGCGATCTGCGCAAGAGGCAAGCGCCACCGCGCGGGCGCAAGCCGCCGAGTTTCGCGCGGCCGAGGAACGCTCGCGCCTGGAAGCCGCGCGTCTGGCCGGTGAGCTCGATGGATGCCGCCTGCGCACAGCCGAAGCCCGACTTGCCGTCGATACCACTCGGTCCGCCCTATCCTTCGACGAACAGCGCTCATTGCTCAAGGACGGCCAGGCATGCCCGCTCTGCGGATCGCCAGACCACCCGTACGCGCACGGAAGCCTTTCAGCAACCGCGATTGGGGTGCTTGAAGCGCGCGTTTGCGAACTGGAGCGCGTCGGGCGGGAGTTCCAAGGTTCCCGCAGCACGGCCGAGGCAGCCCAGGCCGTCGCGCGCACCAACGCCTGTAGCGCCCAGAGTTCTGCACATGAGTCGGCTGCCGAGGCTGAGCAGGCACAGTGCGACTATCAGTCCCAGGTGGCATCCCTGGCGCTAGACCTGCCGGCATTAGCGGCGGAGGCCGGTGCCGCCATCAAGGTCGACATCGACGTGGCGCAGGCAAAGTACGACCAAGCTGAGAGCGACGAGCGGCGCGTGCTCGATCTTGCAAGGGAACGGGACCGGGCGCGCGAGGGACTTGATTCTGCTCGCACCAAGTGGAGTGCGGCCGTCGACACACACGCCGGATACGCCAAGCAGGAACAGGAGATGACCGCGACGGTCGGCCGCCTTGTTGAGGACCAGGCCAGACTGGCGGAAGCGCGCGACGGCATTGAAACGCTGCTGACTCCATTCATGAGCTGGCAGTCAGACTGGATTGTGGCCGCTCGCCAGAACCCGGATTTCTTCCTCGAAAACTGCCAGGGTCGAGTTCAGGAATTCGAGCGGTGCCAGCAACGGCTTGCGACCACAATAGAAAAGCTCGCCGCCCTGCACGCAAGCCACGAAACAGGTCGGACCCTGCTCGGCGAGCGCCGGGCGAACTTTGAGAACTCGACCACGGCCCTGCAGGAGCAAGAGAACGCGTTGACCGCCCTGCACGTACAGCGAGCAGCTCTGCTGCAAGGCCGGACCGCATTGGACGTCGAAAACGAGCTGAAGACCTTGGTCGAGAATGCAGCGAATGGCCTCGAAACGGCGCGCAAGGCACACTCAGACGCAGTCACGTCCGTGGCCGTTGACCAGGCAGCCGAGAAAGCAGCGAGACAGGGCCTGCACGACGCTGACCAGGAGGCCGCGCATGCCAGACTCGCGCTCGACGTCGCATTGGCGGGACTAGGCATTGATCGGCAGAGGCTTGAGGAGAGACTGGCCTACGACGAAACCTGGATCGCTGACCAGCGCAAAGACCTGGATGCCCTCCGCGGAGCAGTGACTCGCGCGTTGGCAACTCGTGATGAACGCCAGCGCAGCCTTGACGAACACGCCGCCAAGAATCGCCCCGAAGGCGACCGCGAAGTCGCGCAGGCGCGGGTAGCAGGTGCGCGCGCACAGGTGGACGACCTCGGCCAGCAACTGATCGGGCTCAGGGCAAAACAGCAGCACGACGACGACCTGGGGATCGGACGAAGCCATGCACAGGTCGAAGTGCATGCGCAGGAGCAGGCGAGCAAGGTCTGGGAACAACTAGACGAGGTGATCGGGTCAGCCGACGGCAAGAGGTTCCGTGTCTTTGCCCAGAGCTTGGCCTTCGACGCCCTTGTCAGGGAAGCCAACGCCCATCTTGCGGACCTTGCACCTCGGTACCGTCTGATGTCGGTGCCAGGGGCTGCGCTGGAACTGCAGGTGGCCGACCAGGATCTCGGCAGTGAAGTGCGCACCATCAACGGCCTTTCGGGCGGCGAAATCTTCTTGGTGTCCCTCGCCCTCGCCCTCGGGCTATCGGGCATCTCCACTCGCGCCACTCAAGCCCAGACCCTGTTCATCGACGAGGGATTCGGCACCCTCGACCGCGAAACCCTCGATCACGCCATGGTCGCCCTCGAAAACCTCCAGGCCACCGGCCGCACCGTGGGCATCATCTCCCACGTCCCCGAGCTCCAAGAACGCTTCGGCGCACAGGTGCGGGTGGAACGCGCGGGATGCGGAAAGAGCCGGGTCGTCGTCGTGGGGCCGTAGGAAAGTTCCGATGGTCGGCTCAGCGTCGCCAGCCGGGCCTGGCAAACACGCCTACGACGGTCTCACCTCGGGCCAGTCGATCACCCTCCGCCTGTCCATGATCACCAGCTTCTGCCAGAGAGGGATGGTCGCTGTACAGCCGGAAGCCAGCTCACGTGGACGCATCTTCGCGCATTTTGACGGCCATCTACGCACAAGTCTGTCGAAACTGGCATCGAAAGCGCATATCATATGCGCGTGGACGGCCAGCTAATCGAATTTCGTATCCAGAACCATCGCTCGTTGCGCGATGAGCAGATCCTTTCGCTTGTGGCCGCAAGCGAAGGCCACCCAGGGCTCATTCATCCGGAAGGCCTGAACGAGACCCTCCTACCGGTGGCAGCCATCTATGGCGCCAACGCCTCGGGAAAATCGAACGTGCTGGACGCGCTTGCATTCATGGCAAAGGCCGTTGCCTTTTCTCAGACGGTTTGGCAACCCGATGCAGGGATTCCACGACAGGCACACCTGCTGACCGGTGACGAAAGTGGGCCTTCCATGTTCGCGGTCCAGATGATGGTAGGTGGAGTCCGCTACGAGTTTGGATTCGCGGTCACCGATGATGACGTGGTTGAGGAGTGGTTGAACGCATGGCCCTCTGGACGGAAACAGGAATGGTACTCCCGCGACCGGCAAAGTTTTGATTTCGGGCGAAACCTGTCCGGTGAAAACAAGGCAATCGAGGCCCTTACCCGACCGAACAGTCTGTTCCTATCGGCGGCAGCGCAGAACAACCACCCACAGCTCACGCCAATCTATCAGTGGTTCTCGAAGCGCCTGCGCGTGTTGGGCTTCTCGGGCTCGACATCGACAGACCTCCGACTGCGAAGAGCAAACCGATGGTGGGAGCAGTTCGGCGAGAAGAATCTGACCCTGCCCAATATCCTGCCGGATCTCGATCGTCGTCGAGGCCAAGTGCGTTCCCTGCTCACGTCGTCCGATCTGGGCATTGAGGATTTCATGGTGGAAGAGGATCGGTCACCCAGCAGTCGGGGACACCAAGGTGACACCAGCCCTCGGCGTACGCGGCTCACATTCGCCCACGAGAACAAAACGAGCCTCGAGCGGCGCTGGTTTGAGCTCGAACAGGAATCGACCGGCACACAGGTGCTCGTGAGCATCTTGCCGCACCTACTACACATTCTCGAAGAAGGGGGCTTGCTGGCCATCGACGAGCTGAATTCACTTCACCCCACCTTGGCCTTGGCGATCGTTCAGTTATTCCAGGACCCCGCCAGGAATCCCCGGGGCGCCCAGCTCCTGTTCAACACGCATGAATCGACCCTACTCGGCAACCTGCTGACCGATCCTCCGCCGTTGCGTCGCGATCAAGTCTGGCTGACGGAAAAGGATCGCGATGGCGCAACCCATCTGTACCCGCTCACGGACTTCAAGCCGCGTCCGACGGAAAATCTGCAGCGGGGGTATTTGCAGGGCCGCTATGGCGCGGTCCCATTTATCGGGGCGCTGGACTTGGCCACGAAAAGCGAAAGTGACGCGCCGTAGATGGAGAGGCGATTCCGGGACAGGGAGCGGCACATCGGTCGGAATCCGGCCAAGCGCGAGCCCAAGCACCGCATCCTCGTGGTGTGCGAGGGGAAGGTCACCGAGCCGGCGTACTTCAAGGCACTTCAGCACGAATTCAGGAACCGCCTCGTACACATCCAGATCGACAAGCAGGCTGGCGTGCCGTTGACCGTCGTGAATCGCGCCATCGACCTGAACACGCAAGCCAACGATGAGGCCAATCGGAACCGAGACAATGACCTGAAATACGACGACGTGTGGTGCGTCTTCGACGTCGATGAGCATCCGCACCTGACCGAGGCGCTGGAGCTGGCCAAGGAGTCAGGTGTGAAGGTGGCCTTGTCCAACCCTTGCATCGAGTTGTGGGCACTTCTTCACTTCCAAGAACAGAACGGGCAGATCCATCGCCACGAAGCGCAGCGGGCGCTGAGGGCGCACCTTCCCAGGTACGACAAGGTGCTGGATTTCGACAAGATGAAGACCGGGTATGCGAAGGCCGTTGAACGGGCGCAATCGCTGCAGAAAGTGGCGGAGGCCACCGGCGATCAGAATCGCAACCCGTCGACCGGGGTGTACCTCCTGACCGAGCTCATCCGCATCGGCGGATAGCGCGTGTGTCTGCGCCCAGCGCCGGAGGTGGTGCCAGGAACCTGTTCCGCCGGAGGGGTACAAAAATCGGGCGGGGAAGTTCCAACGGGCGCGATGGGAAGATGCCGCCTCGGCCGTGGGGGCGGAGACGAAGCCGCACAGGGCATCTCGTCCCAAACCCGACCGTCGAGAAGCCGCCCCGCCTTCTTCTTGTTGAATTGGCCTGTCGTCGTCGACGCGAGGATGATCGGGACGCCGCGTCCACGTTGACGTAGCCTGAGGTGAGACGTACCTTTGGTGTGGAGGTTGTCAGCGCCATGGTCGTGAGAAACGATGCTCTCGCGGCCAGGTGTTGGTCAGCGTCAATCGAGGTCCATTATGAGTAAGACATCAGCCGCCCGTCGGGTTTCCGCATCCGACTGGCAACATCACATCAACATCGACCCGAAGGTCCTTGGTGGCAAACCGGTCATCAAGGGAACGCGTGTCTCTGTCGCTGTGATAGTGGGCGGCTTGGCCGATGGAGGCAGCGTTGAGGATATCTGCCGCTCGTACGAGATCGACGAACGGGACGTGCGTGCCGCTCTTGCCTTCGCGGCCGAGAGCGTCGAGGGGGAGCGCGTTGTTACGCTTCCTCGTCGATGAGAATGTCCCGGTCGAGATCGGCCTTATCCTCGAATCTGCCGGTCACGACACGCTGATTGTCCGGCGCTCTCCGCTGGCGGGGTCATCCGATCGGGTGCTCTGGGCTCGCGCGGTGAAAGACGAACGCATCATCGTCACCCGCAACCATGACTTTCCCCTTGTGGGAGTAGTCGGAAAGCCAGGAGGCATCGTTCTCCTTCGGCCCGTGAGTAACAAACCGTCCGCAGTGGTTGGGCTGTTCAGGGACTTCTGGGCCGACGCAAGTCCGGATTCCCTTCCCGGACACATCGTCGTCCTGCAGCCAGGACGCGTCCGGTCTCGGGCTCTCTAGCGTTCATGTGAACAAGTCGGAGACCCGTTTGGCCGAGAGCAGCTTGGTGAGGCTGGTGTAGCGGGGGCCTTGCATGGAACCGGTGGTGGCGTCGGCGAAGGGTATGGGTTGGGGAAGGGGCGTGGCTGGGTGCCGCGGAGGTGGTGCCAGGAACCTATTGGGGGGGCCGCCAGGAAGTTGCCTCCTGTTACTCGCCCACTTCCTTCAGCACTTCGGCGCATAGGTGTTCTGAGAGGTACATTCCACCCCGGCGCAGGCGTTCGAGGGCGTCGCGGGCCGAGTCGATCAGCCCGGCGCGACGGGCGCGCAAGACGAGACCCACGGTGCCGCGCAGGGTGATGCCCAAGGACTCCGCGCAACGGCGCCCATCGGGGTCATCAATGATGGCTGGCGTTCCGGGGTGGCGGTCACGTCGCGCGGGCCGCGGGCCAGGATTTCGCGAGCCACCGCCGCCGGCACAATGATTGTCTGTGCCGCCTGTCGAAGCAGGTCCACCAGGCCGGCGCGACTCAGGCAGATCAGCGGGGAGGCGTTGACAACGGCCTGGTCAGCCATCCGCCAGTTCTCGCCTGAGCGAGTTCATGTCCACCGCGAAGGCGTCCACGCCCTCGCGGGCTAGCGCCAGGATGAAATCCGTCCGGTCAAGCCCAGCCAGCTGGGCAGCGCGTTCTTGCGAAATGAGGCCTCGCGAGTACCAGTGGACGGCGGCGGCAAGGCGCAGATCGCCGGCCATTTCGTCGGGCGACCTGCGAAGCGCCGAGAAGGTTTCCTCGGGGAGTTGCACTTGAACCGTGACCATGAGCTTGCGACAAGCCTACCACGACAACGTGGCTTCCTCGTAGGTATCCCCCATGGATGCACAGCCGGGAAGATCGGGGACGTAGACGGAGTAGCGCGTGCCGCCGGAGGTGGTGCCAGGAACCTATTCCGCCGCAGGGGTACAGCAATCGGGCGGGGACGTTCCAACGGGCGCGATGGGAAGGTGCCGCCTCGGCCGTGGGGGCGGAGACGAAGCCGCACAGGGCATCTCGTCCCAAACCCGACCGTCGAGAAGCCGCCCCGCCTTCTTCTTGTTGGTGCCGCCCCACTGTTTGAAGAAGAAGGGTACCCGCGCGGCCACACACTGGTCGCGGATCTCGATCACCCACTCCTTGTCCATCGGCCGTGACTTGGGACCGGACTCGCCCCCGACGATGGCCCAGTGGATGTCCTCGAGATCGATTCTCCCAAGCGCAGCAAGCAGCGGCTCGAACGAGACAAAGCGCACCCGCGCCGGAGTCCGGCGAAGGTGGTCGATGCGATACCGGTACTCTGGTGTCTCGACACTGACGCCCATCCAAACATTGGGCGGCCAGTCGAGCTTGGCAGCGAGGCTATCGAGCCGTTCGGCGCGCTTCGTGAGCACCTGGAAAGTGTGCCACGACGCCCGCTTCATGACGTCGAACACGCGCCGAATGTAGCTCTCCGGAATCTCGTCGTGGAAGAGATCGCTCATGGAGTTCACGAACACGACCTGCGGTTTCTTCCAACCGAGCGGGAGAGCCAGGGTCCGCTCGTGCAGGGCAATCTGAAAGCCATGCTCGTAGTTGGGCTGCCCCATCGCTTGTAGCCGCTTTGCCATACGCTCGGCGTAGCAGTGCTTGCAGCCCGGGCTGAGCTTCGTGCAGCCCGTGACCGGATTCCAGGTGGACTCGGTCCACTCGATGGCGGACTTCGCCATGCTACGCCCTCCGGTCCTTGTACTTGTTCACTGTGCTCGACGATCTTGCCCGCCACCTTGTTGTGGCTGGCGAAGAAGAGGTAGTAGACCACCGCGTTCGTCGAGTTGCGCATGGGTAGGGGCTCGGGAACATACTCGAAACCTGCCACGGACCTGAGCCTCTTT
>Ga0265316_10000269_pt1 | contig 58721 bp, 37 predicted proteins | sample 4522metaG_FD_202092 | JGI IMG/M metagenome (GOLD analysis project Ga0265316, IMG submission 202092) | Rhizosphere microbial communities from Carex aquatilis grown in University of Washington, Seatle, WA, United States - 4-5-22 metaG | ecosystem: Host-associated > Plants > Roots > Rhizosphere >... | reverse complement strand
ATGTTCCGCCGCCTTCGAGCCCTCAAGGGCCGTCAGGCCCGAGTGCGCCGTCTACGCCGACACCGAGCGTTACTCCACAATCCACAACCCCAAAAGGATTTTTTGTAAGTATCAAAGCCGCCGGGCAATGGCTAGGCCGCGTAATGGTAAAATTGTGGCGTGGGTTTTTAGGGTTATTTAGCAAGAGAGTAAGGCATACAAGCGAATTTGCTAACCGTCTAAATTTAATTTATAAAGAAACCGATTCCTCGAAGCGTTTAGATCTAATTGTAAGTACGAACGATATTTTAGATGCGTATGGTGCCAAAGTTACGGCCAAGCAGATCAAAATTTTATTTGATGAGTTGTCCAAACCAACCCACAACCCGCAAGATGTACTTAGCCGGACCACTTTATTTTCGATTTTGAAGAATAGTTTAAAGCATGATCGCGCGCTCCAATTAACGCGTGAACAATTTGATTCTTTAACGGAAAGATTACGGGAGAATAACGATGATCTCGATTATGGCCTGCTTACGTCTTTGCTCGGCCAAGCTATGGAAAACGATAAGCGTTTAAGCTTAACCGCCGGTCAGCTGCAGGATACGTTAAATGGTTTGGCGGCGGTTACCGAAGGCGATGAAACCTCGCGTTTTACGCGTGAAACAATTACTAGATTTATTGGCCAATATTTACGCCGGATTGGTAAAAACGACATAGCAAGGGATGCGGTCATTGAGGTAAAAAATAAGGGCGGAAAATATGGTTTTGAAAACGCCCGTGATATTGCCAGAAACTACCTTAGGGAAAGAAATGCCCGAGGCACCGAAATTCCCTGTACCCGCAATCTTCATACCGGCATTCCGGATGCAGAGCGCCAGCCCTGGCAGACGATGCTCCAGGATGTGCCGGAGATAATGATTTTTTCCGATGATCTTGATATTTATTTGGATATGTTTTTTGGCGAAAAAGAAAACGGTAAGCCGCTGGGCGATAATCCGGATGAAATTGAGATGCGAATTAAGATCCGCGCTATGGCTTTTAAACAACAAGCCTATCGTCAAGCGATATTAAAAGATGCAAACGCCAAATATAATTTTACTGAAATCGATGCTTTGCATAAAATCGACGCGGAGAATTTTAAATTTTTAGTCGGCCTTTACAATTTACCCTGGGATCAGTTTTGTGTCATGATGCGCGACCACGGCGCGCGGCTGCATGACCCAAAAACATTTGTCGAGGAGGTCGCCAAGATCAAAGCCCTGGTGCCGGCTGAAGACCTTGCGCTTGTTGCGGCAAAGGTAGAGTTGGCGGCGAAAATAGAACAATTGGAAAATGAAACCGACACCCATGTAGATTACCGTATTGCCGATACGATTGCCTGGGATTTGTCCAGAAATTCTGATTTATTTGACCTGGTTTTTTCGGCACTACAAAAGAAAACCGCTCCCAGGACGCATTACCTGCTTGCCTGTACCGTTGACCAGGCTTTAAAGAATAACCATAAACCTCAGCTTAAACCGGCGCAGTTTAATAGTTTGTTTGACTTGTTATGCAAGGAAGCCGATTCCGATGCGCATTCCCACTTTATTAAAGCTATCGGCTGGGCCTTGGCCAATAACCATGGTTTATTCGATTTGGCTTTATCGGCATTACGAAAGGAAGCCGCTGCCGGTACGCGTTCCGGGCTGAGTGACGGTATTACCCAGGCTGCAGTCATGGACCCGGATATATTTGATTTAGTTTTGCTGGCGCTGCAAAAAGAATCCGATCTCGCGGCGCGCCGCGACATTTCCAATGTTATTTACTGGGCTTTAGCGGCACATCATGCGCTTAAAATTAAACCGGAACAATTTTACCGCTTATGGGATCTATTGCAATCGGAAGCCAACGCTGCCGTACGCTGCGATCTTGTCCGTACCATTGGCCACGCTTTAGAAAATAATCATGCGCTGAAGCTTGAGCCCGGGCAGTATGACACGTTAGTAAATTTATTCCAGCGGGAAACTGATTCCGAGGCAGGCAAAGCTTTTGCCCATCTTATCGGCCGCACTTTAATCTCCGGCGGCGACAGCACTAAGGCATGGGGAATAATCAGCAAAGCAAAAGCGCAAGGCGGACATGGACCGGGAAACGCCCGCATAATTGCTCAAGCATACCTTACGGAGAAAAATAGAGAGGGTGTAGATATCCCTTGTCCGCGTAATCTTCATGCCGGTATTCCGGATGGCGAGCGCCAGACTTGGCAGATTATGCTCCAAGATGTGCCGCCGGTATTGCTTGTTCCCGAAGACCGTGAGGCTTACTTAGATATGCTTTCCGGCCAAGACCAAAATGGCAATAAATTGGGTGAACAGGATATCGCCATGCTCGCTATGGCTTTTAAACGCCAAGCGTATCTTCAGGGAGACAGGCCGGGGCAAATATCCCAATATCTGCCGATTAAAGCATTATTAAAGCAAATTCAATCCCTCAAAACTGCAGCAAAAGACGAGAGCGAGTTCAGGGTTCTTATCGGCCTTTACAGTTTACCCTGGGATCAGTTTTGCGTGATGATGAAGGACCACGGCGAGCGGCTGCATGACCCAAAAACATTTGTCGAGGAGGTCGCCAAAATCAAAGCCCTGATCCCTGCCGAGCCGGTTAGCGTGCCGGTAAGCCAACCGCCAACCGGTATACCGCCGGCAAATACGCCGCCGGCCAATGGTTCGGGCACGCCGCCGTCCAATGTTCCGCCGCCTTCGAGCCCTCAAGGGCCGTCAGGCCCGAGTGCGCCGTCTACGCCGACACCGAGCGTTACTCCACAATCCACAACCCCAAAAGGATTTTTTGTAAGTATCAAAGCCGCCGGGCAGTGGTTAGCGCATACGATTGCGAGATTGTGGCGAAACATTTTGGGCATATTCAGCCCGCGCGCCCAAGTTAAGAATTTGTTGGATGGTTTGCGAATCACAACCAGCGTTGAGGCGCGCGAGGAAATTGCCTATGCTATCGGCGCGGCATTACGCAAAAGCCCCGAATTGTTCGATCTGGTTTTCTCGGCGTTACAAACGGAAACCGATCCCATCGTACGCGAAGGCTGCGCCGTAGTTATTAACCATCTTCTGGTTACGGGTCTTGGTTCGGGTTTGAGCCTCACCGGCGAGGAGGTTTTTCCGATATTAATCCCAGAGTTAACGAATAAAAACAATGGTGAAGCTACCACCTTAGCGCTTGCCGATACGATCCGCCATGGGTTATCCATCTGGGGCGCTACTGCGCTGCTCCTTGCCCAAATTTTACCGGTTTTGTTGCAAGAGTTGTCTAAGAAAAACCATGGCAAAGTAATGCGCTGGGAAATCGCCCAGGCCATCTTCGAGGCTTTAAATAAAAATCACGATCCGCAGTTAGCGGATTTGGCGTTACCGGTATTATTGCAGGAATTGTCCGGGGAAAAGCAAGATGATATTATTACGCGGCGCGCCCTGGTTTCTGCCATTAACGCGGCTTTGGCTAAAAATGAGAAGCCGGATTTAGTTGCCGAGGCCTTGGCGGTATTATTAAAAGAATTGCCAAAGGAGAAGGATGATAAAAACCGCGTTTTGATCGCCCAAACTATTGGGGCGGCTTTAACCAAAAATAAATATTCTCCATTAGCTAATGGGGCCTTGCCGGTATTGTTGAAAGAATTACCGGGCGAAAAGGATAAAGAAACGCGCGGCAAACTTTGCTATGCCATTCTCCATGCGTTAATCAACAGCCGTGATCCGGAGTCGGAGGCCCAAGCCCTGGCGGTATTATTGTCGGAGCTTGCTAATGAGAATAATAGCAATTCTGTCTTATGCAGCTTGACTGAATGCATTAGCCTGGCTTTATGCTATAACCACGATCGACAACTGGACGACGATGCTTTAGCGATATTGCTGCGGGCATTGCCGTATGAAGATAACGATATACCCCTTAGTACCATGCGCGCTCGTGCGATTAACCAGATTTTGAATAATGGCCAAGATAGCGCTAAGGCGTGCAAAGTTATTAAACAGATAAAAGATAACGGCGGCAAACTTGGGCCGGAACGCGCTTATGACATTGCGCGATGGTATATAACTCAAAGCTATGAATATGGCAAAATCGGCTCTTCCTATAACCTTCATACCAAGATCCCTGATGCCGAGCGCCGGCCCTGGCAAACTATGCTGCAAGATACGCCGATGGTGATCGACCCCGATGATCGAGGTACTTATTTAGAAATGTTTTTTGGTGAATATAAAGACGGGAAGCCGTTGGGTGATACTTCAGATAAAGTTCATAGGCAGATCATGCTGCGCGCCATGGCCTTTAAGCGGCAGGCGTATCGCCAATTGGTATTAAAAGAGAAAAACGCCGAGGCCGGGCATGATTTTGTAGAAATCAACATCTTGAGCAGAGAAGATGCGGAGAGTTTTAAGTTTTTAGTCGGCCTTTACAATCTGCCCTGGGACCAGTTTTGCGTGACGATGAAGGATCACGGCGCGCGGTTGCATGATCCGGATACATTTGCGGATGAGATCGAAAAAATAAAGGCTTTACCCATTGCCGCTGCCCTGGCTCACCAGGCGCAAGCTGCTTCGGCATTATCCGAAGAAGCTAAACTTGCTGCGGCCAAGGCCGAGTTGGATGCTAAAATCGAAGAATTACGCGCAAGAGCTTTTACCGCGATATCCGGGCGGCGCCGAGAGCTTATCGAAGAGGTCAAAGAAGCTCTATCTACCCGTAAATTCAAACTTTCTCCCGAACAATTTAAAGCATTAATGATTGAAGCGTGCGTGGAAGGCATTTTTGGCACGCGGGAGATTTTACTCGATGGGGTACGTTTTGCTATGGCGGCTGACCATGATCTATTTGGTGTAGCGATATCCTTGTTGCCTCAATTGTTCGGTGCGCATGATCGCAGCGATATTGCCAATGAAATCCGCGGGGCTTTGGAACAAGACCAGGGGTTTAAACTGGTGCCGGAGGATTTCAATAGTTTGCTGGGCTATCTGAATCGGGAAACAGATGTTGAATTGCGCGGAAAACTTGCCGAGGCGATTGCCCAAAATTTAATTAATGACGGCCGTAGTGCTGAAGCTTACAAGGTTATTAGCGATGTAAAAGATAAGGGCGGCGAATACGGGTTAGAAAATGCCCGCTGGATTGCCAAAGCTTACCTTGAACCGGGGAGCGCCCAAGGTTTTGAGATCCCCTGCCCGCGTAATCTGCACACCGGCATCCCTGACAGAGAACGCCAACCGTGGCAGACGATGCTGCAAGGTGTGCCGAATATGACGATTAACCGGTTGGATACCGAGACTTACCTGGAGATGTTTTTTGGCCGGGATAAGGCGGGGAATAAACTCGACGCAGAGGATATCACAATGCTTGCTATGGCTTTTAAACGGAAGTTTTATTTTTGGAAGAGTGGTGACAGCTCTTATGCCGTAAAACATCATTTTATACAGATGAAAGAGTTAAGGCAAGCCGCCATAGCGGCAAAAGATGAGAGTAAATTCAGAGTGTTGGTCGGGATTTATAATTTTTCCTGGGAAGATTTTGTTAAAACGATGCAAAGTAGCGGCAGGCTGTTGCATAACCCGGCGACTTTTGCGGACGAAATTGAAAAAATAAGAAGCCTGGTCCCCGCAACTTTACCGTCACCGCCGCCGCAGACAGCGCCCGGAGTTGAACCCGCGGTTACGCAGGATTTAACGGCGATCGCTCAGGCCGAAGCTTTAGAGCGCGAACGTTTAGCCAAACGGGAGGCGAAAAAAGCTTACCTGAAAAGGCTTTTTACTGCCGGTAAAGGCCTTAAGCTTTCTAAAGACGAGCGGGAGCAGGCGGAGAAGGTGCGCAACGCCTATTTTGCTACTCTCTACGGGCTGTTTGAACACTCAACGCGTAATCTTGAAGTGCGCCACCTTGAAGAAGCGGCACTTTTACTTGATAATCCGCAAGATAAGATTATCATGCCGGCGCAATGCGCGTCGCTGATGCGCTATTTGATCGCCAAGGAGTTAGGCGATGAGCTGGTTTTAACCAGCGATCAGATCGTTATGATCCAGCGTTTGAGCGGTAAGGTCACTGAGGCGGTAGTCAAGGCGCAGAGCGAGCACCGGCTTAATGTCAACGGCAAGGTGACTTTCCGCATCGGCACGATCCTTTTGCAAAATATCTTCAGCCGTTATTATCTGCGCGATCAGAAAAAAGCCCTTGCCAACTCCTTTAAATATTTCATTATGACCGCCTGGACGGTTTACGGCCGTTTTATCGGCCCGCAGGACCGCAAGGCTTTTGCCGGTGTGCTCCAACAGTTGGCGGCTGATCCGCAATACAGCGATTTATTTGCTTCGGTGAGCGTTTTAGCCGGTAAGGAGATCTCTATCGATGATATCGAGCGGATTTTTGATTATGCCGGCTTTGACGAATCGTTTGCCGACCGGCCGGCACCAGTCGATGCTTACAATAAAATTTTAGCCGTTGCCGAGCGCGCCCGCTGTGCCTCGATGGCCATGGGTATTTTCAGCGAAAGCGAACATCCCGGCGATCTGGTAGTGCGCGCCTTAGAGAGCGATGATAAAAATATCGTTCTGGCTGCGGCAATGAACCGTTTTTCTCAGCGTAAGGAATATTTCGGAATGAATATGCCGGTGGGCGAAGAAGGCGCCGCCGAAGTCCGGTGGTTTGACGGTTTAGTCAAACAGGCGATCGAATCGGCCAAAGCCACGCCCGATAAACGCGTTTATCTGGTTTTAGAAAATCCGGATTTCGCCCGCGGCGATGTGCGTATGGCTATGCACTCGCTTTTGCTTAACCGCCGCGCTTTGCTGGGCGGCGCGCAGGAAAAGGGCGCTAAGGCCCAATATGAAGATCTCCCGGCGAATATGCACATTGCTTTGACTATGCAAAAAGTCGACGATGAATCGTTTATGGACCGCATGGCAGGGTACTATTTACCGGCTTTAAGCCCGAAGGATCGGCGCGATTATCTTGCTCATGTCGTGGGAGTAACCGGAAAAATCGCGGAATTAATCGATAATTATTACATAAAAATTAAAAACACTACGGCCTTAGGGCCGCGTTTTGTCTTTCAGGATATGGCGCAGATCGCCCGTTATGTAAAAGTCCGTTTGGAAAATGATCCCACTTTTGATCCGGAAGCCGTGGTCAAGGAAGAAGCTTCTTTGCATTTGATTTCCAAACTTTCGCCGTTGAACGATAGGGCGGTAATCGCCATGCTGGAAATGATGTTCGGTAAATACAAGTTAGCTATTACCGTAGCGCCGGATGCTGCGTCGATTAATTTTGGCGGAGTCAAGATCGCGATTGACGCCGCGAGTTCTTTCGGCAAATTTTTAAAAGCTAAAGCGGCTGCCGGTAAGCCGATAGATTTTGCTCAAGCCTTAGAAGAATATTCTTCCCGGGATTATTTCGTTACCCCTCTGGAAGTGCGCGAGTTCTGCTTGTTCGCCCGCATCGAGGCCGCGCAATCTTCCGGGGTAGCCTTTTTGCAGGGGCCGCCCGGCGGCGGGAAGACTACAGCGGCGCGTGTATTTTTTGATATTACCGGCAAAAAAACTTTGGAATATACGGTGAATAAAGAGTCGACCCTGGGCCTACTGCGCGGCGGCCTGGCGTTAAGAAGCAGCGGCTTAACCATGAACCACGCGCCGTATTGGGAAAATTTAGAGAAAGATGACCTGGGCGTGATTATCAATGAGGCCGATACCCGTTTGGCTTTTTTCCAGTGGCTCTGGCCGAATATTACCGGGCACACTTACCGGTTGGGTACGGAATATGCTTCGACTGACCCGGCTAATCCTCTGGGCCGGGTTGATTTTGGCAAGCGTCAAATGCATATTTTAACCGGCAACGCGCGTAATGACTTGCCGTCGACAGTTAGCGCCAATCTGGCCGCGACCTATTGCGTTGAACGTTCCGAAGAAGAGGTCGCTTATATCAATGAACGGCTCTTGTCGGCGCGTTGGCAAAAAATCAATCGCGGCCAAGACGGTACCCCGGTGCGTAGCGATCTTTCCGAGGAACGTTTAAAAGCTATGGCGGGTACGTTAAGCCAGATCTTTAACCGTTTGAATGCGTTAGCGCGGCAGAAAAAATTTACTTCGCCTCAGCAGGTTACTCCCCGGGAAAACGAACGGTTTATCGAATTGTTTGTCCTCGCGCTCGCCAAAAACCCCGCGGCCGATCCGCAAAGAACTTTTGACCTGCTTTTGGAGGCGGTCTTTGTGCGGATGTGGAACAACAACGGCGATATGATTACGGCGCGCCGCTCAATCGGCGAAGGGCTGGCGCTTGAGGGGCGTACCAAAAGATTTATTCCATCGCAGGATGATCTGATCGCTTTGGTTAAAGATTTTCCTTTAGATTTACCGGTGATGATATTGGGCAATGGTACTGTAGATTGGGTAATGGTAAAAGACGAAATTATTCCTTACGGCACGCCGATACGTTTCGTGGATTTAAGTAAATTTCACAATCGCGCCAGCTTGATCGGCGGGATCAGCCAGGGCGAAGAGGGCGGGCCGGCCGGTAACCGATTAGGCGTTTTGGCGCAAGAAATTCTTGAAGCTAATTTAAGCTCATCGCCGCGCCGGCTCTGGCTCGACGGCTACTTAGACTTAAATCCCCAGGTTTCCCCGATGCTTAACGAATTTTTCCCTACCGGCCGATTGCCGGTAGATGAGATGTTCGATGCCGATATAGTAGATATTGTCTGTAAGAAAATCGAAACCTCCGGCAACTACGCGCTCTTAAAGGCGCGTTATCAATCTGCGGCCGGAGAAATTTTACCGGATGATTTTAGTCGCTTAACTCCTGGCGCGAAAAAGGCGTTGGCCAGGTTTGCTATCAGCATTAAGCCGGATAATTTAATTATCCGCGCTCAGGGGGTAAGCGAAGCCGAGCTTAAAATGCATCCGGCGGACTTAGACCGCTTCGTGGTGATTAACCTTTCGCAAGAGTTTAATGAGGTCTGGCTTGTCAATTATCTCAAACAGCGTGTGGGCGATTTGGCCCCGTCTAGAGCCGCGGCGATCACTTCCGGCGTTGTGGAGGCCTATAAATTCTACCAAGAACAGGTAACCCAGGGGCTTTATCCCCATAACCGGTTAGGCAGAAAAGAGATCGATGCTTTTATCGACGAAATTATCCGGCGCGGTAAAACGGAAAAAGTCTCCGCGGAATTGATCAAGCTGATCGCTTTGCATATGCTGGGCATGGGTTTATCCCGGCAAGAGAGCGAAGAAGGAATAAAAGATTATCGCCGCCTTTATGCGGCGGCGTTAGGCCTGGACCTGGATAAAGTCAAGTATGGGCGAAAATTCGAAAAACCTAACGGCCGGTTTGACCTGGTGATTACCGCGGAGATCGACGGTACGGAATATAAATTAGCGCGCCAGAAAACCGAATATAGCGGATTAGAAAAAATTGATGATTACGGCCGCTTTAAGGTTACCGATGATCAGGGAGAGAGAAATATCCGCCTGCAAGCGCCGTTACAGGGATTGTTGGCGCAAGAGGCGAGCGTGATCTTGTGTGACGAGCATGATCTGCCGGTAATTTTAGAGGGCGATCCCGGCGGCGGTAAGACCTCGTCCTTACGCGATGTGGGCGCTTTGACCGGGGTAGCTTCTTACGAAGAAGGGATGTATAAAGGGATAAATTTAGCGGTTTTGCTGGGCGCCTTGACCATGCGCGGCGATAAGGTTAAATTAACGGCGATGGACCGGGACCGCGACCAGAAATTTTTACACGCTTTTTTACGCGCTTATGAAGATGGCGGCCGTTTTGTTTTTGATGAGGGGATGGTCAGCGAAAGCGCCGGTTATCTCTTGCGTTGGGCGCAGATGGTGGCTGCCGGCGAGACTTCGAACCTTGGCGATTATCATCCGGGATTACAGGGGGTGGTCTTGAAACGCCACCCTAAATTTCGCGTGGCGATCACGCAAAACCTCTATTTTAAGACTGCCGGCCGCCGGCCTACGCCGCTGGAGGTCGATGCCGGCTTTGCCAAGATCCGGGTAGATAATATTTTAACTTACCCCGATGCGCGGACTTTAATCGACTATTATCTGGAAGGCGTGCCCTTGGCCGAAAGGCTTAAAGACCATTTAGCTAAACTTCATATCCAATTTTCTCTCGCTCATCCGCAAAAGCGGATGATCTCGCCGCGCGATTTGATCGATACGTCGTTGATCTTCCGGAACAGCCGGGAACGCGATATGAGAGCGGTTGTCGACTCGGCGCGCCTTGGCGATGCCGGGTTATTTTCGTTATTGTCGGCGATCCGCATGAATTATGTAGAAGGCCTGCTTGACCCGGAGCAGATCAATGCGGTTGAGGCGATGATCAAAAAGGAATTTCCCGATTATGACCCGCGGCGGTCCTTCGACCGGATTGAGCTTAGAGACCGCGGTTTCGGCAATGTTGCGCCGGAAGAGGTGGCTCATTTGGCGCAATCGCAGATGTATATGGATAAAGTCAGGTCTTTGGAGTTGATGATCGGTTTAACCGGCCGCAATATTTTAGTGAATGAGGCGCAAGGCGCGCTGGGCCTCGATCTGGTCAAACTTTTTGCCGCCAAAACCGGCCGCCGGACCGTAGTTTTTGACGGTACGCCGCATACCCGTGCCAAACAATTTTTAAGCGGCGAATCATTTTTATTCGCGCCGGAGTTTGACGCCGGAGGCAGCCGGCGCGCGCAAAGTGATTTTATTACCACCAAAGGCGCCCTGGCGCGATTACTGGTAAAAGCCGGTACGCCATTGGCCGATGCCAACCGCGTGCCGACTCTTTTTGTGATCCCCAACATCGAAGCGGTCCCTACCGGCGATCTGGTTAAATTAAACGGGCTTATCCAGGATGGCGAGATCATGCTGCCGGATGAAAACGGCATTTTGGTGCGTTACGTTGTGCCGAGGGATGAAAACGGCCTGCCCTATATTACGATTGTGGGCATTACCGGCAATATGGATAAATTGACCTCGCCGTTTGCCAACCGTTTTAGAAAGATCGGCTTGCCGGCTTTGACGCAAATAGAGGAGCTTTGGCCGGTGATTAACGCGCTTTATCCGGATGTGCGTAAAGAGGAAACCGCGATCCTTTTATCAGCGGCACAAACTATGATGCAATATTGCCAAGGCGAAGATAAAAAATTTGGATTAAGTTACGATTTTACCGTGCGTGATATTTTTGAATTGGTTTTACGCGTGCAGATGTTTAAACAACGCGACCAGGATGTCGGCAAGATCCACGACGATCCGCTTTGGTACGCGATCAAGGCGATTAATTATGTCTATTTGCAGGCGCTTCATCCTGATGACCGCAAGATCTTTGAGCGGGATATCTTGGCTGAGCAGGTAAGGGCCGCCTTGGGCGAGGAGGTTAACGATTATCAGGCACAGCTTTATTGCCGCAATACGCTTGCACGAATCTCCGCGCAAGAACACCAGGTGGTTTATGAGCTTTATCAGCCTTGCGATAAGACGGGGGCAGCCGGGGTGGCGATCGATTCGATTCCGTCCACGGGATATTTCTTTGCTAACGGCATTGCTGTTACGCGCTTTGGCAATAAAATTCAAATCATTACTCCGCGCGCGCACCTATACACTCTTAAATTGGATGTTTTGGCCAAAGCGCCGGAAAAACTTTCCGATGGATTGACTGTACGTTTAGAAAATGGGCGGTTGATTTTAGACCTGCGCCTCTTGCGGGGAATTGGTAGTAATTTTCTTGAGGCAAGCGCCGAAGAAAAAGCGCGCGCTTTACCCCTGGAAGAGTTAGGTTCCGGTGAATTTATGGTTTTAACCGCCCGCTTAAAAGATATTTTAGGCGCTACTTTGCAAGCCTGGACGCCGGTGCGCTGTGCTACCGGTAAAGTGGTACGGCCGCGCCTTATGCTGATGGGCGGCGAGACCGGCAGCGGTAAAACTACGATCCCTTTAATGCTGGCGCGTGCTTTGGGCAGGCCGGTAACTCACCAAGAGCCTTACCGGCAGATGCAATCCGCGGAGTTGACCGTCGGTTTATCGTTAACCGACGGGATCGAGATGAAGGTTTCGGATTTTCTGGCGGCTTCGGGAACGATTAACGGCCGGCATATCTCCCGCGCTAATTTAGGCAGTACCCATGGCTTGGTGGTCAGCGAAGAAGCTAATATTACCAGCGATGTCTGGTACTCAATCGCGGCGCTTGCCCGCGGCGATGATCATGTCGATTATGAGACCCCTGCCGGTGACGTGACGCGGGTTGTTCCTTACCTGGGGACCGGGACGGTGCTTAATTATAATCCGGCCGAGCTTTATGGCGGTATCGGCGGTAACCGCTGGCTCTTCCCCTCGGCTTTAGCTCAATATTCGGCTAAGGTTTATGTGGGCGAGCCTCTGGATGAATATACGCCGGAGGAACTTTTGGAGATCCAGGCACAGGTATATAGCCGTGGTGAAGCTTATTTTGCCTGCCAGGAAGCGGCGCGTAAACTCGATTGGCCGGCAGCGCCGGCACGTTTTGAAGACTCTGCGGTGACTTTGTTTAAGGTAAGCGGACTTGGAACCACGGCGGTTAAATCCCTTAGCGATTTAGCCCGTGAGGTTAAAGCTTTGCCTTCGGAAGATAAAACTGTGGCCAAGCAAAAACAGCTTTCGCAGGAAGAGATCGCGGAGAGAATAAAAAAGATTGCCGAGCAATTCGAGTTTAACGCAGAAAAATATGATAGCGATCTTACTGCCCTGGAAGCTATGGAAAAGCCGGAGTGGGGTGCGGTGGCGCAAAAACTTTTATTGCGGCTTTCCATGGGTTTTGTCACCGCCAGAGATGTGATCGAAAATAGCGATTTATTGGAGCGCACGATCAAAGTTTGCGCTAAGGCCGATCCCGAATTAGCCGGGTGGTTAAGCGATTACGCTCAAGCGGCCTGCGCAGAGGAGACGATTTACAGTACAGTAAAGGCTTTGATGGCGCGGTTAGCGGATAATGCGATTGCTAATGGTATTTATCTGGAAAATTTAAGCGCGTATCCCTATGAAGGCAATATCTTTTTGGAGTTTGTTCCGAGTCCGATCGTTTATCGGGCCAAGGTGGATGAAGAGATTACCCGGAAACTCTTGGGCGAGGATTATGATTGGGTTGTCGGCGACGGCGGGGTGCCTCACGCTTTTGTTTTGCATCGGCCGTATGACGGGAGTGCCGGGTATTGTGACGGCCGTGATTTAGTAGCGTCATATATGAAAGATCCGGAGAGAGAAAGCGAGGTGATCGCCCACGAAAGCGGTCACTGGTTTACCGATCGCATGGCGGATAATAAGGCCGCGAAATTTAAACCGGAGATCAGGGAACGTTTGTTGAAAAATGTCGAGATCTATTCGATGTTTTTCCCTATTGTTTACATGGCCGACCCGCTGAAGTATATCGAAAAGAGGCTGTTGGAAGAGATCGAAAATGCCGTTAGCGGTAAAACTCCCAAGGACGACGCTTACGCTTTGGCCTCGCGTGATATTTTAAATGCCTTTTGTGTCGCTTTCGGGTTGGAGATGATCGATAATTTTGAGCGTGACCGTATCGACAAGGTGATGGAACGTATCCGCGCCGAGATCAAAAAAGATAAAGGCGCCTTCTTTGCTCTTGCGGTCAAGATTTTCCAGAACCCGGTCAAATATTTTCCCAAGGTGGCCGAGGGCCATTATTACCGCGATGTGCACGATATAAAGATTTCCGGTCTGGGGCAATCCTTTGGTTTAAGCCGCGGCCTTAATGTGCGTCCGCGGGTTAAAGTGAACGTTTTAAGCTCTGCGCAGATAGACGCAAAAGATATGCCGAAGGTCCAAAAAAAGAAATTTATTCAGGATTTAGCCGTGAGAGATAACGGCGTGTCCGGAGCGCGCCGCGAACTGCCGTCGATCTCGCGCATGTGGCTTAAACTGCTTGAGCAGGTCCTTGCGCCGGATAAAACCGAAGGGAATTTGGAAAATATCCCGGTTACCGAAGGCGGCACTGATGTGGATTTGTCGGAGCTGCCTAAGATCGGATTGACCGCCCCCCAGGAAGAAGAAGAGCCGCGCCCGAAAGCCCAGAATGTTTTATTTGCGGTAGATACTTCCGGCAGTGTTCAAAACAATCCTCCATTGCAGGCGGCGATCGAAGATATGATTTATCATTATGCGGCATGTTATGCCGAGCTGGCCCGCAAAAACCCGAATTTAAATATTGCCCTGGTGGGGATCGGCACTACTGCGCAGGTATTGTTAAGCTTTGATGAATGGAAAAAAGCCGGTTATGCCCGGCGCAAAGAGATGATCCACGACGCCTTAAGTAACCTTTGGGAGAGCGGTGACGGCGGCGGTATTAATACGCCTAACCTTTTGGACGCGCTGGAAGATATGGAATTTCCCGATAATCCGGGTACAGATACCTCTAACGTGGTGGTGGCTTTTACCGACGGCGAAGAGACCGGCCGCGCGAAAGGGATGGGCCTGCAGAAGCTGCTCACGGATTTTAATGCCCGGCGCACCGCGAAACATCCGAATTATCGCACTCCTTTGGGCTTTGTTTTTGTCGGCGCGGGCTTGCAGGACAATGGCGCCAAATTAAAAGAAAATTACCCCTGCTATTTAAATCTCGGCGCTGAGACCGCGGATGCTTATTTGCAGGCATTGGTGCAGATTGTCTTAAAACATACCAAGGGCCAATTAACCGGCGACTTAAGCTCCAGCGTAACAGTAGAAGGTTCGGCGCCGGCGCGCGCCGCGCAGATGACTATGGCGGTAAGCATGGGGGGATTGGCCAGCGCGGTTTATTCACGCGTTGATGCGCCAAACGGCGGGATCGATATTTCCCGCGAGGTTAAAATGAAGGTAAAAGGCAAGGGCATGAATGTCGATTTTACCGGCGTCAATATCGACGCGAATAGACTCACCGGCTTCACTTTTGAATTCGTGGAGCCTTGACCGCTTGTTATAAATTTATCTTGACAAATGTCACATAATATGTTATAATTTGCCTATGGTTAACCAGCGGTTTTTAGATATCCGGGTCGCTTTTACCCGCGCCGGAATATTTTTGGTTATTTATGCCGTAATGCTGGGCGCGCCTTTTGTTTTAGGTTTTAAGACCGGACAATGGGCTTGGGCCACGATCTTGTCGTGTTTGCTGGGAATCGCCGCGCCGTTTGTTTATAATTTTTCGCGCCGCCAGGCAGAGCATCTTTTATTTTCCCGGTTTCACCATTATCAAGCGATGCTTAAAAAATTAGCTAAATCGATTGTGAAAGTAAAAGGGATCGACGATATTTTGCAGACGGCCTTTACCACGGTTAACGCTGCGGTCGAACCGGAATTTCTGGGGCTTTATATTTTCAGTAAAGAAAAAAATCTTTACGAGCGCACTCTGGTTTTGCCGGTAAAAAATAATTATTTACCTTCCGCGTTGCCGATATCGAGCACGATTGTCCAGTCGTTGTGGGATACGAAATCGGTTTTATTGCGCCAGAGCCTTGATCACAATATCAGCATGCCGAGGGAAGTAATCGTGGTGCCGTGTTTTGTCAAAGGCGCGCTTTTTGGTTTTGGTGTCTGCGGCCCGCGAAGGCGCTTAGGCAACTATGTGAGCGATGATATCGGGATTTCCGAATTTTTGTCGAGCCAGATCGCCCTGGCGCTGGAGAATACTCTTTTAGAGGAAGAAAAAGCGGTTTTAGCCCGCGAAGAGCAGATTCGGCGTAACCGTTCGATCGATGCTTTTTCCGCCTCGCTGGCGCACGAGATCAATAATCCCGCCTTTGCCATTATGGGGCTCTCCGATTCGCTTAAAGTGAAGATCACCCAGGATTTAAAGGACCGGTTCAACGAAAAAGAACTCCAATATTTTAACGACCGGATCGGCCAGCTTAATTCCGATGCGATACGCATCACTAAGCTGGTCAAGGCGGTGCGTGAATTTTCCGGCCGTAACAGCGGCGAGTTTGGCGTCATTTCGCTCGAAAATGCTGTCGAAGAGTTTTTGCATATTGCCGGTTCGCAGCTTAAAGAAGAAGGGGTAACTTTTTCTAGGAACATCACGCCGGGGCTTTCCGTGCGCAGTAACAAAATATATCTGGAAGAAATTTTTATGAATTTTACGGTCAATGCGATCCACGCGCTGCGTTCCGGCGGCCACGAGAACAAAGAAATAAACCTTACGATCCGTAAAAATACGCCTTCTGCGGTTTTGATCGAATTCCGCGACAACGGCTGCGGTATCGAAAAAGATATGCTCAATAACATTTTTCTCGATTTTGTTACTACCAAACCCTCCACGGAAAGTTTAGGCATGGGGTTAAGCCGGGTGCGCAAGATCGTTGAGATGCATAAGGGGCGCGTTTGGGCGGAATCAGATGGACCGGATAAAGGCGCGGCCTTTTTCGTCGAGTTTCCGGAAAGCTAAGGAGTGTGTTTGATGAAAACCTTTACTCAGGAAATTACTTTTACTACGAAAAAACGTTTCGAGATCGTGAATATTACCGAGGAAGTAGAGGCGCTGGTTAAAAAGAGCGCGGTTAAGGATGGTTTATGTTTGGTTAATTCCATGCATATTACCTCCAGTGTTTTTATTAACGACAACGAAGCGGGTTTGCATAAGGATTTTGAGGTTTGGTTGGAACGCCTTGCTCCGCATGAACCAATATCGCAATATGCCCACAACGGTTTTGAAGATAATGCCGACGCCCACTTAAAACGCACGATCATGGGGCGGGAAGTGGTCGTTGCGATCACCGACAATCAACTTCATTTCGGCCCCTGGGAACAGATCTTCTACGGCGAGTTCGATGGCCAGCGCAAGAAACGGGTATTGGTTAAGATTATCGGGGAGTGATATCTAACAAAATATGAAAAAGAACAATATCAAAATCAAAGGTAATATCGTTTGTGTGATCAATAAAGAAGGCGCGGATTACATTTCGTTAACAGACATTGCACGGTACAAAGATCAGGAAAGAAGTGATTATGTTTTGCAAAACTGGATGAGGTTGCGTAGTTCCATTGAATTTATTGGTTTATGGGAAGTCTTGCACAACCCCAATTTTAATTCCATCGAATTCGATGGATTTAAAAACCAAGCCGGTGCCAATAGTTTTTCGTTGACTCCTAAGCGCTGGGTCGAGGCTACGGGCGCTATCGGGATTATCTCTAAGGCTGGACGATATGGCGGTACCTATGCCCACAGGGATATTGCTTTTGAGTTTGCTTCGTGGATCAGTGCAGAGTTTAAGCTTTATCTCATAAAAGAGTTTCAGCGTTTGAAAGAAGAAGAAAATGGTCGATTGAAACTAGAGTGGAGTTTCCAACGTACTTTAGCCAAGGTTAATTATCGCATACATACCGATGCCATTAAGGATAAACTGATACCACCGGTTCTCGTTACATCGCAAATAAATCAGATTTATGCCGATGAGGCTGATTTATTGAATGTTGCCTTATTCGGTATGACGGCAAAACAATGGCGAGATGCTAATCCAAATTTGAACGGGAATATTAGAGATTTTGCGACCATTGAGCAGTTGGTTGTATTGTCTAATCTCGAGAGCATTAATTCGGTTTTCATTCACCAAGGTATGGTCCAGGATGTAAGGTTAAAGCGGCTCAATGATATTGCTATTGTCCAAATGAAATCGCTGATATCGAACGTAAGTATTAAAAAATACAGCCTAAATCATGATGAGCAAAATTAAAAAATAATATTTTTCGCGATAATCGGAATATGTTTTATTTCTTGCGGAAAAGCTGTTGTGCAAAAATCCCCTCCTGGTCAAGACAATTGGGGAATAAGTTGTCCGGGAAAGGCGGACAACTGTTTATTTTAAATAAACCTCAATATCCAACTCTTTAACTTCGGCGAGAGATTGTTTTTTGACGATAACGCGGCCGTTGGAAAGCGTAACCGTTTGTTCGTTGACCAAGGCTTCGCGGATCACGCACTTGTTTTTTGCCTTACCTTTATAAAAAGTTACTTGGATATGTTTCTGCTCAAAATCGAAAGACGTGGAGATGGTTTTTTTATGGAAATTTTCGGCGATCAACTTTGGTTCGATGACCAGGTCACCCAAGATAAATTTAACGCCTAAGGTTTCTTCCAAAAGAGTGTAAATAAACCAACTGGCCGAACCGGTCAGATAAAGGTAGAGCCCCCGGCCCTGGCCGTTGAAATATTCAGGCAATACCGGATAAATTTTAGCGCATTCTTTTTGCGCCATCTTGTAAAGCGAGCTTAATACCATCCACCCTTCTTTGGTCATATTGTTTTTATAAAGGGCATGGGCAAACATTACCGCCATGTGGGAGAAGACTGCGCCATTTTCCTTATCGCCATAGGCGAAGCCAAAGGCGCGCCCCATATTCAGGCAGATATCATTCGGGCCGGTGTTCAAGCGAAAGCCGCCCAACTGTTTATCGTACAAATTAGCTATTGCCGATTGCCAGACTTTTTTTGCATGCGCGGGGGTAACGGCGCCGGAGAGAAGGGGAAAGACCTGGCCGGTCAAGGTCATGCGTATTTTGCCGTCGATCTTTCCTTCGAAGGCTTGAGCGCGGTTATCGTAATAACCGTTGAAAAATCCATCACTTAACCATTCGTGTCGGTTTAGCTGATAAAAAAAAGTTTGCGCTTTTTGCTCTAAAATAACCTCGAGCTCACTTACGGCGATTTCGCGTTTCTCTCCGCGCAGATGCTTGGCTGCCTCTAGGTATTGGCCTAATAGCTCTTGCTTGGCTCGGTAATCGTCATTGTTAATTTCAGTTTTAAGCAGGATAAAAATTTCTTGCGCCAGGCTTACATTTTTTATGGTCAGCGTTCTTAAATAAACGCAGATATCTTTCAGGTTGTGGGCATACATGAAGCTAAAGGCGACACTTTCGCCTTTATCGGCGGCCATGTCGAGGCCGTCGTTCCAGTCGGCATTTTCTAGTCTGATAGCATTGTGTTCGCCGACGTTGTAAAAGGCGCAGAGGCTTTGTATCAGGAGATGTTCCAGGATCGATCCTTGATAAATCTCATCATTCTGAGCGCGCAAGAAATTATCGCCATTCCAGTTTTTATCGACTTCTTTTGCGCGTTTTAAAAGATGGTCGCGATAATAAGGAAGCGTTTTTAAAAGTATTTCCAGATCGCCGGTGCGGTTTAAATACAGGCGCAAGGTTAGCCATGGCCAGACGCCATGGTCCATCCAAACGCGGCTGATCTTATTACGATCGGATAAAAATGAGTTATCTTTGGCGATGATCGTGGCGTTGGAGCCGTCAATGCGCACGCCGGCAAAACTTTTTACAATCAGCTCTTTAGCCATGGCCGGTTCGGTCAAAAGCAGGGTTAAGGCATCTTGCCATAAATCGCGCCAGCCGCGGCCGCCCTTGCCGTAGTCGAAATGGGGCAGGAACGAACAGCCGAAAAGTTTGCGCAGCGTAGGCTGCAGTTTGACCCAGATAAGCCAGCCGTCAAGATTTTTATCGCCGAAAGCGAAATTCAAATTAGCCAGGTATTTTTGCCAATAATTTTTTGTATTTTCCAGCGCCGCGTCTACTTTTGCCGGAGAGTTCAGCCGGGAAAAATAAGCATCGATTATAGTGGTTTCATCTTCGGCGCCGGTGAGTAAAATATAGACCACGCTTTCGCCGGGTTTTAAGGTTTTAGTTTTAAACCGAAAGGCGCCGCATGCTTCCTTGCCGTCAAAAGCGCAAGAATTTTTGGTAACCGGCTTTACATTTTTATAGATCGCATCGGGCGTTCCTAAATCTCCATCGCCGCAAAAATAATCGAGGGTGGGGAATTGCCCTGCCGGAGGAAGATTGTTTTCTTCTATCCCGCAACAAAAATATTGTGTTTTGTTTTCTTGATGCCCTTTTTCATCGAAGATCATCGTAGGTTTTAAGAGTATTGTATTGCGATTGATGTTTACGCGGTTTAAGAGCGAACTGACGTGACGGTGGTCGCGAAGATTTTTTTCACTGCGGCCATAAAGCGGTATAAAGGAAGTGGCGGTGAACGTAACCGGTTTTTTTGTTTTGTTGACGATCGTTATCCTGGTGGTTTCTACCGGTATCTCATAAGGGACAAAGGTTAAAATGTCTATCCTAAATTTTTGGGTAGTTTTGGTTAGCTGATGATAGAGAAGCCCGGCTTTAAGCCGCGCGCAGTCTTTCGAACAGTCGATTATTTCGGTTTCGGTTTTTATAAAAAAGTTACGTTTGCACAAAAGATTATTGCGCAGGTCCTCGATCGAGGCCGGCGGCAGGATAAAATGGTCGTTATCTTTTTTGATATCGCCGGATAAATTAGGGGCGATTGCGCATAAGATTTTGCCGTCTTTGTCGGTTAAAGGAAAATAGGTATTGAGCCGGCCCGGATTTTTAACTTCAAAGGTGCCTTGGCTGTCGACGAATTTGTAAAGCATAAATGTTATATTCTACAACAAAATGGTAAATTTTTAAATGTTTTACTTTAGCGTATTTATTGGTATAATTTTCTTTTAAAGAGGTGCACTATGAAAAAAGTATTTGTATTCTTTATCGGGTTAACGTTAGTTTTTCCGCTTTTTGCGCAAAACAGCGCCGGTTCTAAACCGGCCGCTAAAGGGCTTCCGGAAATTTATCTTTTCGAATCGCCCCACTGCGGCGCTTGCGTCCGGCTTATGAAGGAATTTTTACCCGGGATGACGAAAAAATATGACCAAAAAGTTACCTGGGTTGTTGTCGATACGTCAAAGGCGGCCGGCTTATCGATGCTGTTACGTATTTCCGCGATCTATAAACGCCCGAATCCGGTTACTCCTTCGATGCTGGTGGGTAATGTTTTTCTTGCCGGCAGCGCAGATATCAAAGTCAGGTTTGAGCCCACGCTGAACGATTTATTATCCGGTAAACTTAAGTTATCGCACGCTTACAATTGGCAGGATTTTGCTTCGATGAATACGCTGATGTTTTTTTTCAACAAGGTGGGGGTATGGTCGGTGGCCATTACCGGTTTAGTCGATGGGGTTGACCCTTGCGTTTTCGCAGTTATTGCGTTTTTTCTCTCTTTTTTGGCTGCCTACGGTTACCGGCGCCGGGAGATATTTTTTGTCGGCACTGCGTATTGTGCGGCGGTTTTTCTTACCTATATATTAATGGGGATCGGGGTTTTTGGGGCGATCTACAATTTTTCCGCTATTCAAACGATGAAACATCTTTTTTATTATGTCATCTCCGGTTTTTGTTTCGTTTTCTTTGCCCTGACAGTTTACGATTTTATTAAATTCCGGCAATCGGGTACGGCTGACGATATGGTTTTGCGGCTGCCCGAATTTTTAAAGCGGGATATCCATTGGGCTGCCGGCGATGATCGTTGCGAGAAAAAAGACCGAAGCGCCCTGGGCCTTATGGCGGTTTCATTTTTTATCGGTATCCTGGTAGCGCTTCTTGCGGGCGCTTGCACCGGGCCGTTTTACTTTCCGGCGGTAGCGCTTATTTCGCAAAGTTTCCGTGTGCGTCTGCAGGCTTTTGGTTACCTCTTCCTTTATAATATTATGTTTATCATGCCGCTTCTTTTTATTTTTGGTTTTTTGTTATGGGCGGCAAGTTCACAGGGGTTCGGTAATTTTATTAAAAAGCATATCGGTTCGGTTAAGATCGCCGCGGCGCTGGCCTTTTTGGCGATGGGCGTTATAAGCCTTTTCCTCTAAGCGATGCCTTTGCCGTTTCTGGCTTTTTCCGATAGGCGCGGCAGGATCTATAGCCACCCATATTTGCGTATGGCTTGCGGCAGCGCAAACTTTTCCCTTCCCGCGATTAGCGAGCTTGTTATTGCGCCAAAGAATACCGCTTTCTTTTATATGCCCGGGCGCAAGCCTGCAGGGTTTGACCTGTCTACAAAGCGGTTTGAAATTTTAACTCATTTTGAAGGTAAGGAAGTTTTTGCGGTGAGCGCCTTTCTGCCGCCGGCATGGCTACGTTTGTGTAATCCGGCTTTTGTGGTTTCGAAAAAAAAATCGCTCCCCTTGTGGGCGTATACCGCTTGTGGATTTAAAAAAGATAAATTCGTTGTCGCCGCGATGCGTATCGACCGCCACAATCATCAGGAGGCGAGATTTTACGATTGCAAAAAGATCAAAGCAGCGGTTGCCGTTTTTTTAAAGCACTTTCCGGAAAATCGTTTATACCGGCACCTTGCCCATTGCGCGTTAAATTACAATTGCCTGAATGCGAAAAATTTATTTTTGCAAAGATGGGAAGCCGGTATACCTGCGTCGATGTATTGTAATGCCCGCTGTTTAGGCTGTATTTCGTTGCAAAAAAACTCACCGGTCCCGGCCTCGCATGAACGGCTTAATTTTACGCCGACCGTTGACGAGATCAAAGAAGTAATGGTGAACCATCTTCAAAATGGGTTTAAACCGATTATCAGTTTCGGCCAGGGCTGCGAAGGGGAGCCGCTATTGCAGAGTGCCAATATTGCCGATGCATTGATTATGACGCGGCGGCAGACTACGCGTGGTACGGTACATATGAATACCAACGGGAGCATTCCGGACCGTATTAGGGATTTATGCCGTGCCGGCATGGATTCATTTCGATTCAGCCTAAACAGCGCGGATGAAAAGATGTATGATTTATATTTTCGGCCGCAAGGGTATAAGTTTGGTGATGTTGCCAAGTCGATTACGATTGCCAAAAAATATAAAAAATTTGTTTCGGTTAATCTTTTGACCTTTCCCGGGTTTACCGACAGTGACAAAGAGGTCAATGCTTTAGTAAAATTTATAAAAGATACTGAGATCGATATGGTTCAGTGGCGGAATTTAAACATCGACCCGGCTTACTACCTGGAACAGGTACCGCATAAAGGTTTTAAGCCATTGGGGCTTTTGAAAGCGATTAAGCTTTTGCGGAAAAAATTTCCGCATTTAAAGCACGGTTATTTCAACCTTGGTAAATCCGATTTTTTATGAACGTGATGCGGTTTTATACGTAAAAATATGGTAAACTGTAAGGGGTAGATATTTTACCGGCCTTTTTACGAAAGGAGCGGTTATGGCGAGAAAGATGACGATAGAGCTTACTATTCCGGGATCCTTCAAAGGTGAACCGATTTTTTATTACATGATTAAAAATTACGATATTATTCCCAATATTATCGAGGCGTCATTTTCTACCGAGATGGGTTGGGCGATCGTAGAGATACAGGGTGAAGACGAAGAGGTAAAAAGCCTGATCGATTTTCTTGAATCCAAGGGCGTCGAAGTAAAAACGCGTTGATGAAGGTAGTTTGCAGCCTTTGCCCTAAAGAGTGCATTATCGAAGACGGTGAACGCGGTTCCTGCCGGATGCGCGTTAATTTAAATGGTAAACTTACCGCGATAACTTACGGTTATCCCTGCTCTATTCATGTCGACCCGATAGAAAAAAAACCTTTGTTCCACTTTCATCCCGGCTCATCCATCCTGTCGCTGGCGACTGCCGGATGCAACCTGCATTGTAAAAATTGCCAGAATTGGGAGATCTCCCAGGCGAACCCCGAAGATGTTCCCGCATATAAATTATCTCCGCGCGAGATCGTTGACTTGGCCGCGCAGGAAAATTGCCGTATGGTCGCTTATACTTATACCGATCCGGCGGCATTTTACGAATATGCTTTCGATACTTCGGCGATCGCCCGAGCCCAAGGCATGAAGAATGTAATGGTTACTGCCGGTTATTCAAGCCGCGAGCCTCTAAAAAAACTTTACGGATTGATCGATGCGGCGCAGACCGATTTAAAATTTTTCGACGATGCGATGTACCGGAAAATTACTACCGGCACTTTACAGCCGGTTTTAGACGGGTTGGTACTGGCGAAGGAGATGAAAGTGTGGCTTGAGGTGTCGCATCTAATCATTCCTACCTTAAACGATGATTTTTCGATGATCCGTAAATTATGTTTGTGGCACCGCGATAATTTAGGCAAGGAAACGCCCATGCATTTTTTACGCTTTTATCCGCAATATCTTTTAAAAAATATTCCTGAGACCCCGGCCGATACTTTACGCGCGGCGCGGGATATTGCCAGGGAAGTTGGGATACAATTTGTTTACATCGGCAATTTATGGGGCGAGGGCGAAGATACTTTCTGTCCGGACGATAATGCTTTGTTGATCAAGCGTTCCGGGTATACGATTTTGGAAAACAATCTGCAAAACGGGAAGTGCCCTAAGTGCCGCCGGGATATTGCCGGGGTTTGGAGCAGTATATGAAAGAAAAGATGACGCGCCGAGAATTTATGAAGTTGTGTTTTAAGTCGGCGGTTTTGGTCGGGATGATGAACCTGGTTCCGTTCCAATTCGGTTTCACCACAGCCGAAAAGGAAAAAATTTTTATAAAAACAAAGCCGTTTAAACGCTCTGATATTTACCGCAAACACGATTTAGCCGGATGAAACAGGCGCGCAGTCTACTCTTTTTTTCTTTAGGTTTTTTTTCTCTCCTTGCGCAAAGCCTGATCGCGCGCGAATTCCTTATTTCCTTCGGGGGTAATGAGCTTTCTTTAGGTATCTTTTATTTTTTCTGGTTTTTGTGGGTAGCGATCGGCGCACTTGTCTCGCTTTTAAACCCAAGCAATGCTTTGGGGCGTAATTTCCTTAAAATTGCCCCTTTCTTTACTGTCTGTGCATTTGTCGAATTTTTTTGCCTGATCGATTTGCATGCGCTTTCCGGTGTCAGCTGGTGGGAGATTTTTAAATTCGATAAAGTCTTGTCTTTCCTCTTTGTGCTTTCGCTGCCTGTGCCGTTTTTTACCGGGGCGGCTTTTTCTCTTTGCGCGATCTGGGCAAAGGATGAAGATCGCGGCCAAGCGCTGGTAGCAAAGATATTTTCCTGGGAGGCTTTAGGCGGCGTTTGTGCCGGAGGCCTTTTTACTTTTTTTGCTGCCCGGCTTTTTGCGCCTATGGCGGTGCTGATTATCGCCGCGCTGATTTTTTTAGCGTGTGTTTTGAGGGTAAGTATTGTACGCCGTGATAAACCAGCGATTTTCATCAACCTATTTTTTTCCGTTTTATTTTTGTTTATGGCGTTTAACCATGGGGTGGTAAGTAATTTTACACGTACTTTGCGCATGCATAATTTTTTAGCCGGGGCAAAGTTTAAAGACGAATCCTATACGCCTTACCGCCATTTGCTGGTGGGTGATTACCGATCGCAGACTGTTGTGTTGTCCGACGGCCGGCCGCTTTTAAGCTATCCGGAGACCGTCGATTCCGACGGGGAGAGCGCGCTTTTTTTTGCGGAAAGCGACCACCCTAAAACTGCGGTAATCTTCGGGCTGGGCGCAGAGAATCTCATCAAAGCATTACTCCGGTTTAATATCGAAAGTATTACTTATGTGGTCGAGGATAAATTTTATTATGCGGCCGTTTACAAAAATTTGCCGGAAGATGCAAGACGGATGTTGTCCGACCGCCGTCTTAACCTGATTTTCGTGCCCGCGCGTAAATTTTTAGCCGTCAATCGGCAAAAATTCGATCTGGCTGTGGTCTATGCCGGGGAGCCCTCAGATTTAGTTACTAATTCGTTTTTTACCCGGGAGTTTTACGCATTGCTTAAAAATAATTTAAATCCCCGCGCGGTTGTGGCGGCACGCATTAACGCTCCAGAAAATTTTATCAGCGAAGAGGCGTCGGCATTCGGAGCTTCGCTTTACTACACTTTTAGCGGATTATTTGAAAAGATCGCGATTTCGCCGGGTCAGATAAATTGGTTTTTCGCAGGTAATCAAAGTTCCGGCGTAACCGATGATCCGGTCGTGCTTAAAAGCCGGATAAAAGGTGAAATCTCTCCTGATTCGTCATTTCAGCCGGAAGGATTCGATGCTATTTTTTTAAAAGAGCGTGTTGATTTTGTAAAAAACGCTTACGTCAATAACCGGTTTTTTAAACAATCCAGGCTTTTAAACAGTGATCTTAATCCGCTCATGTTTTTCTTCAACCTGATCATTTTGGCCAGCAGTTCTGCACATGCGCTTTTTAATATTCTTAAAGGCTCATTCGGTGCCGGGTTATTGTTTTTTTCTGTTTTAATCTTTACGTTTTTTAGCGTGCGAGTCTGGTTTCTCAAAGCGATTGAAAACCAACGGCAAAACCGTATTTTATTTAATAGCAAATTGCTTCAATTTTTTACGGGATTTTTAGGGTTTTCGCTGAATCTGCTTTTGATCTACCTTTTGCAGGTAAAGCTGGGTACGATTTTCCAGCTGATCGGTCTGGTTTCCGGGATTTTTATGTTGGGGTTAAGCCTGGGCGGTTTTAGTGGGCAAAAAATTTCGCGTAAGCTGGGCACGGTCAACACCACGGTTGGTGTGCTCTTTTACGGTTTGGTTTTGATCGGGGCGGTTTATTTCTTTTTGATATTTTTGAATTTTTCTTCGCTTTTTATTTTTATGATTTTTTTCTTCGGCGCGGGGATATTTACCGGCGCGGCATATCCGTTATGCGCCGGATTTTTTGAAGAATCAGGGTTTTCGCTTAACCGGACCGTGGCTTATGTGGAACTTTTTGATTATGCGGGCGCGGCGTTAAGCGCGATTTTGGTCGGGGTCTTTATGGCGCCGGTCTTAGGCCTTAAGGGGACGTTGATCTTTCTTTTCTTAGTGGATTTAGCTATACTCTTTTTATTTATTTTGGAAGCAGCCCAAAATTATTTTTTAAAGAAAGAAAAACTTTTAACTTACGGCGTAAGCGGGGGATTTACCTGGTTTGCTTTTGCGGTTTTAATCGCGCTTGTTTTGGGTAATGCGGTTTTAAAAAATGCACAAACCCCGTTTGCGGCGCCGCTTAAAAACAAGAATATTTTAAATTCTCTGGTTTTGGCCCACAATATCCACGGGTTTGGCGGGCCGATCAACCTCGATGTTACCTGTGACAAAGACGGTAAGATCGCCAAAATAGAGATTTTAAACCATAACGAAACCCCTGAGTACGTAAGCGGGTTCCCTAAATTCTTAGCGCAATTTACAGGGAAAAAGATCGATAGCGGTTTTGCCTTGCATAAAAATATCGACGCGATGACCGGAGCGAGCATAAGTTCGCAGGCGGTGGTGGATATTGTTAACCAGATGGCTAAAAGCGGAGCTTTGCCGGTACCGCAGCGTTTTGATTGGAGGCTTCCGGCATGGTTTACGCTTTTTTCTCTGTTTTTTATCACAGCTTATTTTATTTTTCCCGGCCGCACGCCGTTGAGGATTTTTCATCTTCTGTTTGTGGTGATGGCAGGCGGGGTGGTGCTTAATCTTACTCTTTCTTATTTTAACCTTGGCGTTTTGTTCGATTTTAATTTTTTTAGTATCGCCGGCGGGGTTTTGCTTTTCGGTATCGTGCTGGGTATTTTGTTCGGTCCGGTCTGGTGCGGCTGGTTTTGCCCTTTTGGCGCGTTACAGGAATTGATAATTTTTCCTCATCGTATGCGTGCGCAAAGCGCACTGGAGATAAAGGCGCGCACGCTGCGTTACGGGCTGCTTTTGATTTTTATCCTATTTTACTTTTTAGGTTACAAACAACTCTTTGCGCACGATCCGCTTGCCACTTTTTTTGCTAAAAATCACGGTCCGGCGCTCTACACTCTGGGGGCGGTTGCCTTGATTTTTAGTATTTTGTATCCGCGTTTTTGGTGCCGTTATTTTTGTATCAGCGGAGCATTTTTGTCGTTCTTTAATAAGGTGAGTTTACCGTGGAAAAAATTGCGTAAATATAACGCTTGTCTCTTTGAGGTCAAAGGCCCTAATGATTTAACTTGTTTCCAGTGCGACCGCTGCCTTGCGAAAACAGCGCCTCCGCCGGCAACAGAAAATAACCTTGTTTTTAAAGTCGCTCTCGCGGTGGCTATCTTTTTTGTAATATTTTTTATGGCCTCCGGTTTAAAGCCGCCCTCGATTAACAAAATGGTGTTAAAAAGCAATTTACATACTGAAGCCATGGCCAAGGTCGATAAAGACCGCATAAACGATTTGGTTGCTCATGGTAAACTTTCCGACCACGAAGCGCTCTACTACGAAAAACGCCCCTAGCCTATCTAAGATTGACCAATTTTAAAATAGTGCTACTATTTCTTCATGAAAATAATTGCCCTTTTATCCGGCGGATTGGATAGCCGTTTAGCGGTGAGAGTCATGGCCCACCTTGGGTTTGAAGTATTGGCTTTGCATTTTTATACTCCTTTTAGCTCCAAGGAGCTTGTTTCGGTCGAGGAGACGGTTAAAAATGTTGCGCAGAGTTTAGGCGCTGCGGGGCGTGTTATTGCTTTGGGCGAAGAGTATTTAGCGATGATTAAAAACCCGGATAATGGTTACGGTAATAATTTAAATCCCTGTATCGATTGTAAAATTTTTATGTTCAGAAAAGCTAAGGCGCTGTTAGGTGAATGGGGCGCGCAATTTCTGGTTACCGGCGAAGTCTTGGGACAGCGGCCCATGTCGCAATATAAGGATGCGATGCGGCGTATTGAAAAAGCGAGTGGTATGGAAGGATTGGTGGTGCGCCCTCTTTGCGGCAAATTGATGGATGAAACAATTCCCGAAAAAGAGGGCTGGCTCGATCGCAACCATCTTTACGATATTAATGGCCGCGCGCGCACACGGCAATTTCAATTGGCGAAAGAGTTAGGTGTTGTTGATTATCCCTGGCCGGGTGGCGGATGCCTTTTGACGGAGGCAAGTTTTTGCCGTAAGCTTAAAGATATTATTATTCACGATGAGCTCAATAGTTTTACGGTAGAACTTTTAAAAAGCGGCCGTCACTTGCGTTTGCCTTCGGGGCGGTTGGCGACATTAGGTAAAAATGAGGCGCACAACACAAAGCTTTTGCGCATTATGCGAAAAACCGATATAATTATCGGGCCGCGCGATGAAGGCGGGCCATATTGTTTATTGGATAAAACGGCCGATGACGACGATATAATCCTGGCGGCAGGCATTGTTGCCCGCTATACCCGCAAAGATGCAAAAATAGTTATTTTTGTCCGGAAAAATAACGATGAAAAAATAATTAACGTAACTGCATTGAGCGAAACTGAAACCGAAAGGATGCTTTTATGATCACCTCAAGATTGAAACATTTTTTTAAGAACGCGCAATTTGTCGATGTGGCGACCTGCGATAAGCAGTGCCGGCCTTATGCCGCGCCTAAATTTTTACTTAAGGTGGAGGAGGATAAGGTTTATCTTGCCGATTATGTTTTCGGTAAAACTTGGTACAATTTGCGGGAAAATCCGCTTGTATCGCTTACTATCCTTGATTACGATTCGTTGATCGCCTACCAATTTAACGGCGAGGCGTACCTTGTGAGCGAAGGTGAAGATTATGAGGCGTTGAAAAAAGATTTTCAGGTAAAACAGATGAAATCTTCGGTAGAACGCGTGATCAAAAGTGTGCACGAAGAAAAGCTGCGCCGTAATTTCGAGTTGATCTTTCCGGATAAGACCGGGATTATCGTTGTTACCGTTAAGGAGATCGTCGACATCGATCCTACCGGGCAATTGACACGGGATAAATAATGCAGGATATTGCCCAGCTTATCTTAAACGAACTGAAAAGAAACGATGGCCACCTTTCCGGCGAAGCTCTGGCGGCAAAATTCAATATGTCGCGCCAGGCGTTGGGAAAGCACATCGGTAAGCTGCAAGAGCAGGGTTACGAAATCGTGGCGGTGCCGCATTTAGGCTACAAGCTTACGGCGCTGCCCGATAAGCTTTTACCCGCCGAGGTGCACCCGATTTTAAAGACGAAATATCTCGGTCATGAACTCCATTATTACGCTACGATCGATTCTACGCAAAATGCTTGCGCGCACTTAGGGCTGCATGGTGCCGAAGAGGGGGTGGTGGTGGTCAGCGAAACGCAAGCGGCAGGGCGTGGCCGCATGGGACGTGGCTGGGTATCTTCGCTGGGCGGGATTTACTTTTCTTTGCTGCTGCGGCCGGTATTTTTACCGGTCTTTGAGGCGCCCAAGATCACCATGCTGATTTCTTTGGCGGTGCGTAACGCGATCTTTAAGGCTGCCGGGATCGATTGTGCGGTAAAATGGCCCAATGATATTTATCTAGGGAGTAAAAAACTTGCGGGGATTTTGTGCGAGATTAATGCCGAGGTCGATAAAATTAATTTTGTCGTGGTCGGAGCCGGTATCAATGTCAACTCGCGAGATTTGCCGCCGACGGCCACTTCGCTATTTCTTCACAGCAAAGAGAAAATCAGGCGTAAGGAATTATTTGTCGCGATCTTAAGTGAGATCGAAAATTATTACGAAACAGCCAAAAAATACGGTTTCAAGAGTATCCTCGAAGGGTGGCAGAAATATTGTCCGATGCTGGGCAAAGAGGTCGAGGTGAAAACCGCGGTGCGCGTAATTAAGGGGAGGGCGATTACGATTGATGAGTATGGCCGCCTGGTAGTAAAAGAAGGAACTCGTACCGTAAAAATATCCTCCGGTGACGTCGTCAAAGTCCATAATCATTAAAGTACGCGTTCTCGCCTCAAATGGCTTTGGTGCGCTTGAGCCTTTATGCCCGGTCATCGAGTGCTTTGCCATACTGTTTCTGCGTGCTCGGTCAACGTTTGCCCCGCTGAATTAGACCCGAATGGCCCCTTTCAGGGGCGGCTGCACATCGCCTGCGCGCGCAAAACAGCACGGCAAATCACTTTTTATAAAGGCACAAGCGCTTACAAAACCGTGCCGTCGCAGGTTGCGGTGTTAAGCTGCCCAAACCCTTCGCGGCAGGAGGAAAATTTTAGGCCGGCGGAAAGCGCGGCGGTGCAGCACCTTTCAACCAGCTTTAAGCGCAGGTTTTCTTCTAAATAGAATTGTCCGCTTATTTTGTGTGGATTTTTAAGATATAAGTTTTTTAATCCTTCCGCTTGCGCAGGGAAGGCGGTTTGCAGGCGCTTAAAATTATCCGGTTTAGCTTTATAGGTTGAGGTGATGATCTGTTTGGCGCCGTGATTTTTTGCTGCCATAATAATATTATCTATTTCCTTTTCGTTGATTCCGTAAATGATCGGGTCCAAACGCACCGCGGTGAAGATAAATTTGCTTAATTTTTCCAGGGCAGCTAAACGTTTTTGTGGTGCAGGCGCCATCGGTTCAAGTTTTTTAGCCAGACCCGGCTTAAGGGTGGTGATGGTAATTGCGGCCGAACAGCGCATGTTTTTAACGATGTCGCAGTCACGCGCGATCAAGGCGGATTTAGTAACTAAGTTTAAACTTAAATTTTTTTCTGCGATGATCTTTAAAGTTTCACGGGTCAAACGCAAAGTCTTTTCTAAGGGCTGGTAAGGGTCGCTGGAGTTGGCGATGGCGATAAGCGCGCCGGCCGGTATTCTGAAAATATCTTTTTTAAGCCTTATCAAAAAATCTTTCTTCGGCCGCGGCGTAAAAAAATCGGGAATATAGCTTGCGGCGTAACAATAAAGACAGCCGTGGCTACAGCCGGCGTAAGGAGAGAGGCTGTATTTTCCAGGGCAAGTGCACCAGCGGCTTTGCCATGGGTCAAAGGGCATAATTAGCATAAATTGATTATAGCAGGAAATATTTACACCATCTTCGTAAAGATGGTGTAAAATATATTTATGCGTTTAAGGTTGTTAGCTCTCTTTTGTTTTCTTATCTCTGCGGTGAATGCCTATGCTTTGACTGAAAGCGAGCTAAGGGCTAAAGTCATCGCCGCGCTCGATAACGTAAAAAATTACGCCATGGACAACAATATGGATATGCGCATCAGTACTTTAAACCCTTCCGGTGAGAATACTCTTCTCTTTGATCAGCTAATGGATTCGCGTTCGTGGATCGATTTTGAAAAGAACGCTGTGCGTATGGAGTATACGGTTAAGGTCAAGACTAAAGATAAAGAGCAGAGTATGCCGGGCCAGGCCTACATCGCCGGCGGATTTTTTTACCAGAAGGCAGGCGAGCAGTGGTTTAAACGCATCGTGACCGATGTTGATAGGGAGATTTTTAAAGCTTGCGCCCAGGAAAAAGAGATCCTAAGCGCCGCGCAGATGGAGATCATTACCCAGGACCCGCTTTATGTGGTGGTTGTGCCGGATAAGGATAAGGCCGCGCAAGAGATGGTTAAGAAGATGCGCGCTCTTTTGGGCGATAAAGCCGGGGCACTTAACATCTCGGTCGAAACCCTCACCTTTGAATATTGGTTTGACGGCGATTCCAATATCAAGAAAAAACGTACCCTCTCGCGCGTTAAGGTCGCATCGGCAGATCAGCCGGTACAGATCATCGAAGAATCAACCAGCGCCGCTTACAGCGCGTACAACCAGGGTGTCGTCATAGAATTACCCGCGGAGGCCCAAGAGGCGCAGCTTTCCCCCTTGAAGTAACTTCTAGCAGCGTAAAATCTTTGTGATATAATTTATTGCTAATTCTATTGGAGATTATTTTATGAAAGGCGCGCGGATACTTTTAGAGTGTTTACAAAAAGAAAAGGTAGGGGCGGTCTTCGGCTATCCCGGCGGGCAGGTCATCCCTTTATTCGACGCGCTCTACGATTTTCCTATTAACTTTTATTTAGTGCGTCATGAACAGGCTGCGGCCCATGCCGCCGACGGGTATGCCCGCTTGACCGGTAAAGTGGGTGTGTGTATCGCGACTTCCGGGCCCGGTGCGACCAATCTTACCACCGGTATCGCTACCGCGTATATGGATTCAATTCCCATGGTTGCCATTACCGGCCAGGTGAAGAGTACTTTGATCGGTAACGATGCTTTTCAGGAGGCCGACGTGACCGGTATCACCCGTTCGATCTCAAAACACAATTATCTGGTTAAGGATATTAAAGATTTGGCGCCTACGGTGAAAGAGGCGTTTTATATCGCGCGCTCGGGCCGTCCCGGTCCGGTAGTGATCGATCTGCCCAGCGATGTCCAGCTTAGTGACGCTGAATTCGATTACCCCGAAACAGTCGATATCAGAAGCTACAGCCCGAATTATGAAGGGCATTCCGGCCAGATAAAAAAGGCGTTAAAACTTTTAGAAAAATCCCAACGGCCGCTGATCATCGCCGGCGGCGGCGTCATTTCTTCAAACGCATCGCCGGAATTGATCGCCTTAGCGCGCAAGGCGAATGTGCCGGTTACTACTACTTTGCTGGGGTTAGGCGCGTTTCCGGCAGATAACCCTTTGTGGTTGGGGATGCCCGGCATGCACGGCACCGCCTATGCTAATTTAGCCATTACCGAGTGTGACCTTTTGATCTCGGTCGGCTGCCGTTTTGACGACCGCGTGACCGGCAAGATCGATGCTTTCGCGCCTGAGGCAAAGATTGTGCATATCGATATCGACCCTACTTCGATCAGTAAAAGCATTGCCGTGGACATTCCCATCGTCGGCGACGCCAAGCGGGTTTTAACACAAATATTGGAAGAAGCGGGCAAATACAAGATGCCGAATACCGGCGCATGGCTTAAGCGCGTGGATGAGTACAAAAAGAAACATCCCCTGCGGTATAAAAAAGGCGGTAAACATATTAAGCCGCAATTTGTTTTGGAAGAGTTAAACCGCCAGACCAAAGGTAAGGCGGTTGTCGTAACCGAGGTGGGACAGCATCAGATGTGGGCGGCGCAATTTTATAAATGCAACAGCCCGCGGCAGTTTTTATCGAGCGGCGGCTTAGGCACCATGGGGTTCGGTTTCCCCGCGTCGATCGGCGCGAAGATCGGCGATCCTTCCAAAGAGGTGATAACAATCGCCGGCGACGGCTCGATCCAGATGAATATCCAGGAGCTGGCTACGGTTAAGACTTATGATGTCGGAGTGAAGGTGGTCATCCTTAATAACGGTTATCTGGGGATGGTACGCCAGTGGCAGCAGCTTTTTTATAACCGGCGTTATTCTTCGACAACCTTGTCTTGTAACCCGGACTTTGTGAAAGTTGCCCAGGCCTATGGGGTCAAGGGCATACGTGTTAAGAAGGAAAGCGAAGTAAAACGCGCCGTCAAGGAGATAATTTCTTCCAAAAAAGCCGTAGTGGCGGATTTTTGGATCGAACCGGAAGAAAATGTGTTTCCGATGGTGCCGGCCGGCGAGGCGATCAACCGCATGATCGAAGGCATGGCTTAAGCGTTTATGCTTAACGAAAAGATCGATACAAAAAAATCGCGGTCGCTTTTAACGGCGTTCCGTATTTCCTTTGTGGCCTTTTCGCTCTTGCCGCTCTTGGTCTATTTGTATTTTTCCACGAATTATAAAGATTCCGAAACGATTATCCTGCCGCAAACACAACTGGTTGCGATCACGCTTATTTTGGGAGTTACCTGGATTGCGCTCTTTTTAGCCTTAAGCCGTATGCTGGGCAAGGTTTCGATGCTCAATACCAATTTAAAGAAGATCCTTCTGGAGAAAATCGATGCCAAGACGGTTATCGATCTTACCCGTGAAGACGGAGAAGTCGCGGAGTTGGCTAAATCGTTTGAAGAGTTGATGACTAAGCTTGAAACTAATATCAGCGAATTAAAGGAGACTAAAAAGAGCCTCCAGCAAATATTGGTAAAAGTTGGCCGGGCTTTGGCCTCGGCAGAAAATTTCGATCTCTTGATCTCGCTGATCTTGGAAACCGCGGTCGACAGCTTGAGCGCCGAACGTGCGGCGATCATTGCCATGGAAGATGATAAATATGTCGTTAAGTCGGCTTTTGGTTTTGATTATGCCGACCAGCAAAAAGTTGTCGATGAATTAAAGCCCTACTTCGATAGTTCCCTTTTGCTCAAAAACGAATTACCGGCGCCGATATTAAGAGTACCGATGGTCCACCGCGATAAAGTTTGGGGGATGATTTTTATCAGCGGTCGTAAAAAAGCGGAGATTTTCAGCGAGGATGATATTAAGATCATTACCAGCTTAAGCGCGCAGATCGCGATCGCTTTCGAAAATTCGGCGCTCAATAAGAATATGGAGCGCACTTATTTCGAGACGATGGCAGCACTGGCGTTGGCGGTAGAAGCGAAGGACCCTTATTCGTACGGCCATTCCGAGCGCGTGGGGGAATATTCGGTAAAGATCGCTCAGGCGATGAGTTTAGACCACGAAGAGGTAGAGATTTTGCAAGCCGCGGCGCGTTTGCATGATATCGGTAAGATCGGTATTTCCGACGCAGTTTTAAACAAACCCGGGGAACTTTCGGCGGAAGAACGCGAGGTGATACGTAAGCATCCCGTAATCGGTGAAAGCATCGTTAAGCCTTTAAAGACCTTCGCGCATCTTTTGGAGCCGATCCGCCACCATCACGAATTTTTAGACGGTTCAGGTTACCCCGACCGCTTAAAGGCCGGTCAGATCCCGCTGGTTACGCGTATTTTAACCGTATCCGATATTTTTGACGCGATTAGCAGTAAGCGCGTTTACCGTAACGCGATGAATTCCGATGAGTGTAAGAAGACTTTGAGCGATATGGTTGCCGCGGGTAAGCTGGACAAGGATGTCGTTGATCATCTTTTCGGTTTGCTTGATTCCGGCGCTGTCGTTGTCGGCCCGCAAGGGTGAAAAGGTTTTTAAAAGAGATAAAAGCTGGTAAAATAAAAAACTATGAAACATACGATACAGGCATTAGTGGAAAATAAATTCGGCGTCTTGGCGCGCGTTGCTTCGCTTTTTTCGGCGCGCGGCTACAATATCGAATCTTTGGCGGTAGGGGAAACGCACGATTCTACCATCTCCTGCATGACTATTGTGGTCGATGCTGCCGATGAGCGCATTTTAGAGCAGATCAAAAAACAATTGCACAAGCTGGTCGATGTTATCACCGTGATCGATTTTACCCGCAAAGAGTTTGTTTCTCGCGACCTTATTTTGGCCAAGGCTGTTTTTGACGATGATACGCAATTGATGTTAGAGAGGTTTTGCCGCGATTATCCGGTGCGTATATTAGAAAAAACCAAAAGCTACTGGCTTTTGGAGATCTGCGTTGAGCACCACCACGAAACCGAGCTTTTGAGCGAATTAAAGAAGATCGGCGTTAAAGAGCTGGTTCGTACCGGCCGCATCGCTATCACTAAGTAACCGGCAATTCCCCACTGGACGAAATCGCAAAAAAGGCATATAATTTAACGTTTCCATAAGAATATTTATTTTGAGCTTTGCAAAAGGCTCGCATTTAAAGGAGGGTTACGATTATGGCTAAGGTTTATTACGACAAGGACGCGGATCTGGATCTGATAAAATCAAAAGTCGTAGCGATCATCGGCTACGGCATTCAGGGTAGAGGCCAGGCGCTTTGCTTGCGCGACAGCGGAGTAAATGTGGTGGTTTCCGAACTCGAAGGTACGGCGAACTATAAGCAGGCGAAAGAAGACGGTTTTGAGCCGGTATCGGTAGAAGTTGCCGCACAAAAGGCCGATGTGATCCAGATTCTGACCCAGGATCACGTGCAAGCGAAGGTTTATAACGAAAAGATCGCGCCTAATATGAAGAAAGGCAAGGCATTATGTTTTTCGCACGGGTTTAATATCCGCTTTAAGCAGATCCGTCCGGCGAAAAAACTCGATGTATTTATGGTTGCTCCCAAAGGCCCGGGCGCTTTGGTAAGAAGAATGTTTGTCGAAGGTAAGGGTGTGCCGTGTTTAGTGGCAGTGCATCAGAATCCCAGCGGCATGGCGCTGCAACTGGCGCTTTCTTACGCCAAGGCAATCGGGGGCACCCGCATGGGCGTTATTGAGACGACCTTTGCTGAAGAGACCGAGACTGATTTATTCGGCGAACAGGTTGTTTTATGCGGCGGCGTAAGCGAACTGGTGAAAGCCGGTTTCGATACGCTGGTCAGCGCCGGTTATCAGCCGGAAATCGCTTATTTCGAAGTTTTACACGAATTGAAGCTTATTACCGATTTGATCTATGAGGTCGGTATCAGCGGAATGCGCCGCAGAGTATCCAACACCGCCTGCTATGGCGATGTGACCCGCGGCCCGCGCATTATCGATGCGCGTACGCGTAAGACGATGCAGAAGATCTTAAAAGAGATTAAAAGCGGCAAATTTGCCAAAGAGTGGATTGCGGAAAATGAAACGGGCAGAAAGAATTTCGACCGTCTGCTTTCTGAAGGCGACAAGCACCCGATCGAAGAGGTTGGTAAGCAGCTGCGCGAAATGATGCCCTGGATGAAGCACTAAGAACTATTGCGCCCTGAGTGATCTGCTCGTTTCGATACATCCCGCCGAAGGCGGGACACTCAACGAGCAGATTGTATCGAAGGGCAGTATTAGATTATGGAAAAGATAATAATTTTTGATACGACGCTGCGCGACGGCGAGCAAGCTCCCGGCGCATCGTTGACCTCCGGCCAAAAGCTGGAGGTAGCCTATCAATTGGAAAAATTAGGCGTCGATATTATCGAAGCGGGTTTTCCTATTGCCAGCCCCGATGATTTTAAGGCAGTCGAGACGATTTCTCAAAAAATTAAAAAAAGCGGCATTTGCGCCTTGGCGCGCTGTCTGCCCCAGGATATCGAAGCCGCCTGTAAGGCTGTTAAACCGGCTAAACGCCCTCGCGTGCATTTATTTTTGGCTACTTCCAAGATCCACCTTCAGTACAAATTTAAAAAAGCTGAAGATGAGATTATCGAGATTGCCCGAAAAGCGATTCGCTTGGCGAAAAAAGGCTGTGCTGATATCGAATTTTCTCCGGAAGACGCGACCCGCACCGAGCGTAATTTCCTTTTTCGCATGGTCGAGATGGCGATTGCTGAGGGTGCGCGTACGATCAATATTCCCGATACGGTCGGTTATAGTTATCCCGCGGAAATCTACGATTTGATCGCGGCGATCCGTAATAATGTGCCGAATATCAATAAGGCGGTCCTGGCGATCCACTGCCATGACGATCTAGGTATGTCGACAGCGAATTCCGTATCCGCGGTTTTAGCCGGAGTGCGGCAAGTGCATTGCACGATTAACGGTATCGGTGAGCGCGCCGGCAATGCTTCCCTGGAAGAGGTCGTGATGGCGATCGCGACGCGCAAAGACGCTTTTAATGGCTTGACTACTTCGATCAACACCAAAGAAATTTATCGCACTTCCAAGCTGGTGAGTAATTTGACCGGTTTCGTGGTGCCGCCAAATAAGGCGATTATCGGTAAAAACGCTTTTCGCCACGAGTCGGGGATCCATCAGGATGCGGTGATCAAGCAGCGCACGACTTACGAGATCATGGATCCGGCCCAAGTCGGTATCGGGACAAACGAACTGGTTTTGGGCAAACACTCCGGCCGCGCCGCGCTGGCGAATCGTTTGAAAATTTTAGGCTGTCCCGTAAGCGATACCCGGTTAAACGATGTTTTTAAAAAATTCAAGGACTTGGCGGATAAAAAGAAAGAAGTTTTTGATGACGATATCTTGTCCCTGGCGCAAGAAGAACTGCGTACCGCGACACGCGCTTATGAATTGATATCGCTAAGAGTCTCTACCGGCACCGACATTACGCCCTGTGCCGAAGTAAAGATAAAATTAAAAAGCGGCGCTAAAGCGGCAAGCTCTACCGGCGACGGCCCGGTCGATGCCTGCTACAAAGCGGTCGATAAGATCACCGGAGTCAAAGCAAAACTTACCGGTTATGAGATCGAATCCTTGACCCGCGGGCAGGATGCGCAAGGCTTGGTGCGCGTAGAGATAAAGGTAAAAGAAGCGGTGGTAAGCGGCCGCGGCGCGAGTACGGATATTCTGGAAGCTTCGGTCAAGGCTTACTTGGATGCATTGAATAAGGTAAAACCCTTCGACTTGGTTCGACGGCGCTCACCACGAGCGCTTAAGGGCAGGTAATGGCTAAAGCGCTTTACGGTTTGCTTGGGTTCCCGGTCAAGCACAGCTTTTCCCCGGCGATGCATAACGCCGCTTTTAAAGAATACGGTATCGATAGTGAGTATCGCCTCTTCGAAATAAAACCTTTTGAACTGAAGAAATTTTTGTTTGAGCCGGAAGCGGTTTTTAACGATAACGCAAACCGGCAGGTTAAAAGTTCTGATGTGGCCGGATTTAATATTACTATTCCCCATAAGGTTGCGGCTAAAGAGATGCTCGAGGCGCGCTTTAATGCGGCACAGAGCGACGGACAATATTTTGTAAAACTAGCCGGGGCGCTCAATACCGCCCGGCGCGATAAAAATTGCATCCAATACCGTAACACCGATGTTCCCGGATTTTTAGTTTCTTTGCGGGAAGACTTGCATTTTGATTGTAAGGGTAAAAATGTTTTGCTTTTAGGCTGCGGTGGCGCCGGACGGGCAATTATCGCGGGTTTGACTTCGCCCGGATCCGAAGTTAAAAAGATTTATGTCCACGAAAATGACGAGTTAACCGTAAGGGCGGCGCGTAATCACTTTGAATCGCTTGCCGGCATTGTTTATTTTATCGGCAAAGATTCTTTAGAGAGCGCGGCTGCCGATGCGCAGCTTTTGGTCAATGCTACCCCTTTAGGTATGCATGACGATGATCCGGCGCCGATTGATAAAAATTTCCTCCATAAAGATCTTTACGTTTATGACGTAGTTTATAATAAGAAAACACAGTTACTCAGGGACGCGCGTGAAAAAGCCGCCAATGTCAGCGGTGGATTAGGGATGCTTCTGTATCAGGGGGCTATTGCCTGGGAATTTTGGACCGGTAAAAAAGCTCCGGTCGAAGTAATGCGTACGGCGCTGGTTGAGGCGTTGGCAAATGTTAAATAATATGCATTTATTGTTAGTTGTGCTTTTTGGCCTCTGTATCGGCAGCTTTTTGAACGTTTGCATCTACCGCTTGCCTAAAGAAAAATCGATTGTGCGTCCGCCTTCGAGCTGTCCCAAGTGCGGTAATTTTATCAAGTGGTACGATAATATTCCGGTCTTAAGCTTTAGTCTGCTGCGGGCGAAGTGCCGCAATTGCCGCGTAAACATCTCATGGCGCTATCCGTTGGTAGAGATTTTAACCGCGCTTACCCTGGCGCTCCTTTATATGAAGTTCGGTTTGAGCCTGGCTTTTTTTAAGTTTGCTTTATTTTTTCTCCTTCTTATCGTAGTTTCGTTTATTGATATCGATTATCACGCGATACCGGTATATTTTTGCTTTATCGGTATTGTGTTCGGGCTTTTGTTCGCTCTTGGCGAAACATTTAAACTGTCGCGTTATATGATCCTTGATCTCCAGGCGATGCCTCTTTACGCGGCGCTTAAAGGGATGATTTTCGGTTTTGGTTTTGCTTACCTTTTTAAATTTTTTGGCGATATTTTCCTCGGGATTTATCTGCATTTTAAGAAAATAGAATCGATCGAAGGTGAAACCGAATCGCTGGGTCTAGGCGATGTAGATTTCTTGGGGATGGTGGGAGTTTTCTTAGGGATTAAAGGCGCAATCCTGACTTTTTTTATCGCGCCGTTTGCGGCGGTTATTTACGCAGCTTTTGCTTTTATCTTTAAGAAGTCGCACCTTATTCCTTATTTGCCTTATTTGTCGGTGGGTACGGCCGCGGCATTTCTTTGGGGCGATCGAATACTCAAGTTAATATTTTAACGGAGCAGATTATGCGTATTTTAACGGCCGGCGAATCGCATGGCGAGTTTGAGGCGGCGATTATCGAAGGGTTCCCCCGCGGTGTAGCGATCGATGAAAATACCATTAACCATGAATTAAGCCGCCGCCAGGCCGGATACGGCCGCGGCAAGCGTATGAGTATCGAATCGGACCATGTTAAGATCGTTTCCGGCCTGCGCAACAAGATATCTTTAGGCAGCCCGATAACGCTTTTGGTGCGTAACGGCGACCATAAAATTTTTACTCAAGGCAAAGACGATCTTGCGCCGATTACCTTGCCGCGCCCGGCCCATGCCGATTTGGCAGGATTTTTTAAATACGGTGACAAAGATTGCCGCAATATCTTAGAACGCGCTTCGGCGCGGGAAACAGTAATGCGGGTTGCTGCCGGCAGCGCGTGCAAGCAGTTTTTAAATTATTTTGATATTAAGATCGCTTCGTTCGTGCGGTCTTTAGGCAAGATTGATTGTGTTAATGACCCCGAAAATATTGGCGAAATTATCGCAAAGACCCAAAATTCACCAACCGGTTGCCTCGATAGCGCTAAAGCAAAAGCAATGATGCGTTTAATCGATGCGGCGCAGAAAAAAGGCGATAGTTTAGGCGGTGTGGCGGAGATCTGGGTTACCGGCCTTGTGCCGGGTTTGGGCAGTTTTATGCAATACGACCAACGCCTGGATGCGCAATTTGCCTCTGCGCTTATGAGTATCCCTTCGGTAAAAGGGGTCGAGGTAGGCTTAGGTTTTGATTATTCCCGGATGCCGGGTTCAACCAGCCATGACGAAATATTTTATAACAGCACAAAAGGGTTTTATCATAAGACCAACCACTCCGGCGGCATCGAAGGCGGGATGAGTAACGGCGAAACTGTGATTTTGCGTATGGCGGTTAAGCCGATTGCAACGCTGACACAGCCGCTTAATTCGGTAGATATCATTTCTAAAAAATCTGCTAAAGCTGCGGTCGTGCGCAGCGACACCTGCGCGGTGCTAGCCGCCGGGGTCATTGCCGAGAGTATGGCCGCAATCGTCGTCACCCAGGCGATGTTGCAAAAATTCGGCGGCGATTCGCTCAAAGAGATACAGGCGAATTATAGAAATTATCTCAAATCGTTAAAATAGCGTAAATTTCGCTATTTTTGTCAAAAAATAGCCATTTTATTGCATAAAATTAGCAAATTTTGAGAAATTTTCTCAAAAAGCTTGTTTTTTTAACCATTCTGTGTTATACTCACTTCGTAAATAACAATTCAAAAAAGAGGTAGCTATGTTAATACAATTTACGGTAGGTAATTTCCTTTCCTTTAAGAACAAGGTAACTTTTAGCATGGTGGCAACGCCTGCCAAAAAGGAACTTTGGGATACCAACACATTTCAGGTTAATGATAAATTACGGCTGTTACGTAGCGCAGCCATATACGGTGCGAATGCCAGCGGTAAAAGCAATTTGACCAAGGCTATGTTTTTTATGAGGAATTTTATTCAGAATTCCTCGAAAGACTTACAGTCTGGAGAAGTGATTCCAGTTAACGCTTTTCGGTTAAGTTCGGATACAGAAAATATGCCAAGTTTTTTTGAGATCGTTTTTATGCTTGAAGGAGCATGCTATAGATATGGTTTCGCGATTGATCGGCAGATGGTACATAAAGAGTGGTTTCACTGTATTCCCGAAGGTAAAAACAAAGAGTTCGATTTGTTTGTTCGCGAAAAAAAAGAATTTACTATTTCTCCTAATTTTATCGAAGGAAAAGATTTAAAAGATAAAACTAGGGATAATGCTTTATTTTTGTCGGTGGTTGCGCAATTCAATGGTGCCATTTCAGGAAAAGTTTTGAAGTGGTTGACTTCTTTCAATGTTATTTCTGGACTTACTGATGCGGGAATACAAGATTTTTCTTTTAGCTGCTTAGGTGATCCTGTATTGCAGGAAAAGATTACAGAGCTTTTGAATAATGCCGATTTAGGTATAGATAGAGTCAATCAGGGTTTTATGCCGATTAATTTTGACAGGTTACCTCCGGATATGCCAGAAAATGTCAAAAAAACGTTGTCAGAAAAAGGTATCCAGACTGTTTTTACAACACATAAAAAGTACAATGGCGACGGAGATGTTATAGGTGCTGAACAATTTAATTTGTATGAAAATGAATCCGAAGGAACCAAAAAGATGTTTGCCTTAGCCGGGCCAATTATTGATACACTAAAATATGGAAGAGTCCTTGCGGTTGACGAGTTTGACGCGCGTTTTCACCCTTTACTTAATCGTTTTTTGGTGAAGCTATTTAATTCATCAGAAACTAATAAGTTAAATGCGCAATTGATTTTTATTTCGCACAATACGCAATGTTTGCATAAGCTTTTTTTAAGGCGTGATCAGATTTGGTTTGCCGAAAAAGATAAATTCGGGGCGACTGACTTATATTCACTGGCAGAATATAAGATACCGGTAAGGAAAGATGCGTCTTATGATAAAGATTATATTGCTGGTAAATATGGGGCGATTCCGTTGATCGGTGATCCAGCGGAATTATTCGGCGAGGAATAATGGCTCAAACTTTTGAAGATTATAAAAGAAAATCTGCCAGACGACGACCCAAAGATTCTATCCTAATCGTTTGCGAGGGTAAAAAAACCGAACCAAATTATTTTCGTTCTTTTCGAATATCTTCTGTTGAGGTGAAAGGGGTAGGCTTGAATACGGTATCGTGCGTGGATTATGCCATTGAGCGAACACAGGGGGCTGGGCGGTATGGCATACGTTTTGATCAGGTGTGGTGTGTTTTTGATAAAGATTCTTTTTCCGATCAGCAATTCAACGATGCTATAAAATTGGCTAAAAAACATAAGTTTAATGTTGCGTATTCTAATCAAGCGTTTGAGCTGTGGTATCTTTTGCACTACGACCTTGTTAGCGCGCCGATGGAACGCGACAGGTATCAAAAAAAATTGTCTGAAAAGTTAGGCCTACCATACAAAAAGAATGATAGGGATATGTATTATAAATTGTTAAAGCTGCAGCCCACGGCGATACAAAATGCGAAAAAGCTATTAGAAATTTGTCCATCTCGCGACCCGGCCAAAAATAACCCTTCGACTACTGTGCATTTGTTAGTAGAAGAGCTCAATAGATTACAAAAAAAGTAAAAACATGAAAAGCATATTGGTTATTACTGGCGCAGGGGCATCGCATGATTTCCGCGTGAAGCAGGATGGCGGCGAAGAGCGTCCGCCTTTAACCAAAGATTTATTTAACGGTGGGTATAGTATTGAATGGCAGAAAAACTTTTTAACAAGAAATCATATAGCTTCACAAGTTGGATATAACTTTGATAATCAGCCAGAGGTTGGCAGAAAACAGCTAGAAAAGTATTTGTTTGATTTAAAAAATAATCCTAATCCAGATGTACATTGCCAGTATTGGGCTGTGCCCATATATCTGCAAGAATTATTTTTAGCGATAAGCACAAAATATCATTCAACTGGGCTTGGTTTACCGTCAAATTATAAAAAATTGGTAGAACAGATAAGCGAATTTGGGGGGTATGACCAAGTTTTATGGTTAAATCTCAATTACGATTTGTTGGCTGATTACGCCATACGAATAGCTACCGACAACGATATGAATGACCTTAGCGATTATATGAAGCTTACGACAAAGCGTGGTTTACAGATAAAATATACTAAACCCCACGGTTCGGTGGATTGGTTTTTGCCGACTGAGAATATCGGCGTTAGCGTAGGTAGCGCGAGAAGTGGCAAGGTTACTACTAGCTTGGCGGCAAAACTACCAAAAACGGTGATTACTGTTCGCGATAAAAAATATTTCTATACCATCGAATCTATCATGTGTATAGGTTTTAGCGCTTTAGACCAAGATATACTAAAATTGATTAAAGAAATCCCAAATATTAAGGAAAAGTTACAGAATAAAACAATAGTGGTTAACGGCAAGGAGGAGGATAGCCTTGGCGCCTATAATTTATTGCTGAAGGCCAATTGTGGCATTGCTGGTGCGCGTGGATTCTTTGCCGGAGGATTTTCTGATTTTGTAAATGGTCCCATAGAACGATGGTTGCAGGCGCCTTAGCATTGCAGTTTTCAGAACGCCCCCTAACCTCCTCTTTAACAAAGAGGGGGGATCGAATCCGGCGCCCTCTCTTTGCTAAAGAGAGGGTCGGCCGGTAGGCCGGGGTGAGTTCTGGTGTTCGGACTTCCCCCACTTTGCTAAAGAGGGGGAATGAAAAAGTTAAGAGGGGGAGTTCTGGGAAAGACGGCTAATATATGAACTTTAAAGAGTCATTAAAATATCTGGACACTTTCATCAATTTCGAAAAAAAAGCATTTAGCGCCGAAAATTTCAGTTTAGACAAAGTCCGGTTTCTTCTTAAAACCCTTAAAGTAGATTATCCGCGTTTAAAGTATATTCATATTGCCGGCACCAAGGGTAAAGGCTCGACGGCGCAATTTTGCGCTTCGATTTTGGCCGCATCGGGCTATAAAACCGGGCTTTACACCTCACCGCATTTAATCGATGTACGCGAGCGCATTCAAATCTTATCCGGCGCCAAGGCAAGGTTGATACCGCGCGGAAAATTTGCCACGATCGTAACTTATTTTAAGCCTTTGCTGGAAAAGATCAGAAAAGAAAATTTTTCTTTTTTTGAGATATATACGGCACTGGCTTTACAGTATTTCATCGATCAAAAAGTAGATTTTGTAGTTTTGGAGACCGGTTTGGGCGGCCGTCTGGATGCGACTAATGTGGTTATGCCTTTGATAAGTGTTATTACCCCGATCGATTATGACCATACGCTGATTCTCGGCAAAAGCTTAAAAAAGATCGCTTACGAAAAGGCCGGAATTATTAAAAAAAATGTTCCGGTAGTATCAGCTCGCCAAACGATCGAAGCAGCGCGGGTGATTAAGGCCATGGCTTTGGCGCAACAGGCATTGCTGTTAATTCTGGGCAAAGATTTTTTTAGCGATCATTTCGTTGCAAACTGCGATGGCGTAACTTATAATTATGTATCTAACTACCTTAATATCAACGAGTTAAAAATAAAAACTATTGGACGATGTCAGGCCGATAATAGCGCTTTAGCGATTGCGGCATTGCGGGTCTTGGAGCGTGCAGGCCTCTGCAGAAGGTTGAATTACCGGAAGGGAGTTCGGGCCGCGCGTTTGCCGGCGCGGTTTGAAGTAGTTTGTAAAAATCCGCTGACGGTTTTGGATGTTGCGCACAATGTGGTATCGTTTAAGGCGCTTGTCGAGAATGTGAAAGATTATTTTTCCGGGAAAAAGATTATTTTAATTTTTGCAGCGGTTGCGGACAAAGATTTTAAGGCGATGTTGTGTTTGTTAAAGTATGAACGGTTGATTCTTTGCGGATTTGACCATCCGCGCTGCCTGGTGCCGGAGAAAATCAAAAAAGTATTTTCTGACGGGCAGTTAACGAAAAATATCAGCCAAGCATATGCTTTGGCGAAAAGCTTTTATAAGAAAGATGACCTGATCGTTGTCGCCGGGTCGTTCTTTTTAGCCGGTGAATTTTTAAAGTTAAAACATTGCAAGCCGCATAATCGGTAATATAATAGAAGGTATGAAGCGATATTTTTTGTTGTTTGTTTTCCTGGCTTTTGCCTTGGCTTCCTTTGCACAAGAGCCCGGCACAAAACGTAATATTTATGTCTCGGCTTATCTTGACCAGGTAGAGCAAACCGTAAAATCCGGCGGGGATGCCGCCGATCTGTCGGTACGCGAGAGCGCAAAATATCCTCAAACGCCGCCGGCCAACGACAAAAAACCCTACACTAAGGAGGAAGAGTCGGCTTTTCTGCCGCCGGACAAGGTCCCTCCTGTGGTTATGGACAATAGCAGCGGCGGTTTTCACGTTCACTCGATTCTAGGAAACGTTAATTCCAGTTTTGGCTTTGGTCCCACGGCAAAGACGATCCAGGGCTACTCTACATACCGCATTGAATTTATTCAAGATTTAACTGGTTTGGGTTTAGGCGTTAATTCGGTGCCGGGAGCGAGTGAATTACGCTTTCCGATCAGCGGATATTTCGGCGGCGGGCAGATCGCTTGGTATGCAAAGCTGAAAGATCAGGCGCGTCATGACCTGATACGCTTTACCCTTGATTGGTACACGCATGCTAGCGGTTCCCGCGGCCATATGCGTGATAGTGATTGGTTTGATAGCCCGCTTACTCCCGGGCGAGGTATTTATTCGGAGTCGAGCGTGAATTTAAGCGGCGGCGGCCTTGACGGCCGGCTGGTGTATAACGCTCTTTCTTTCGGTGATGCTGTTTTTACCGGGCCGATGCTGGGTTTAAAATATGAAAAATTTCAATTTAAGTGCAGTGATTTAAATCAGATCGGTAATGGCCTCCTTGCGTTCGAGACGATGACGGTTGCCGGTTCTGATATCGATTATACCCTTAAGACGATGATCCCTTACCTGGGGTGGAGTGCGGATATATTTTTTGACGATCAATACAATTTACAATTAGCCGGTGGTTACTCTTCTCTCGCCGATGTGCGCGACATCGATAATCACCTTTTGATTCCTAAGGTAATGCGGGCACATTGTACGGGTAGTGCCGCATTGGTTGATGGTAAATTTACCTGGGACCTCGATCCCCATTGGCAGCTTTCGACCACACTGCAATATCTTTATATTACTACTTCCGGCCGCCAGATTCAGACATATTCGGATGGTTCGCAGGCCGCCGCAGACGATCAGATCAAATCTGCCCAGTTCGCCGTTGACGCCGGCCTTACGTATAGATTTTGACCCTTCATTTGGTATAATGCCCTGTGCGCAAATTTTTAAAAAACTATAATTGTGCCGACACGATCGCGGCGATTGCGACCTTTCCGGCGGCGTCTGCCCTGGGTGTCGTAAAGATTTCCGGCAAGAAAGCCTTGAACATCGCTGCTGCAATTTTTAAACCTCACAAAAAGAAAGATATCCGGCATATTAAGGCCTACACCATGCATTATGGTTCGATCATCAATCGTCATGGCAAAGTAGTCGATGAAGTGATTGTTTCCTTGATGCGCGCGCCGAACTCTTATACCCGCGAAGATGTGGTGGAGATATCTTCGCACGGCGGGGTATTAATGGTAAACAAAATTTTAGAATTGGTATTAAAATGCGGCGCGCGGCTGGCTTTGCCCGGAGAATTTACTTACCGCGCCTTTTTAAACGGCCGTATCGGCTTGGCCCAGGCCCAGGCGGTTGCCGATATCGTCGAGGCCAAAAGCGAGGCGGGGCTTAATTTGGCGGTGAAGCAATTGCGCGGTGAGAATTTTGACCGGTTAGAGAAAGGCAAACAAGAGTTGAAAGAATTATTCAGTGAAAGCGAAGCTTATCTTAATTTCCCCGAGGAGGATATCGCTTTCTCTTTTGTAAAACTTACCAAAAAAATCGATCGCCTGGCCAAGGAGCTGGGGCAACTTCTTAACGGCGCACAGAAAGCGCGTCTACTGAAAGAAGGGCTGCGCTGTGTCGTCTGCGGCCGGGCCAATGTAGGAAAATCTACGCTTTTTAACCGTCTTTTAAAAGAAGAGAGAGTTATTGTCAGCCGCATTGCCGGGACTACCCGCGATGTGGTCGAGGAGACGATTATTGTCGGCGGTGTGCCGCTTAAGATTTTTGATACTGCCGGAATTATTACCGCTTCGGATTTGTTGACTAAAGAAGCGGTTACGCGTTCGCGAAGCGCGATTGAGGCGGCAGATATTATTCTGCTTGTAGTCGATGGTTCACGGCCGGCCAACCAAGACGACCAGAGTTTAATCGCCCGGATCAAAGATAAGGCGGTAGTCACCGTGGTGAATAAGATCGATTTAAGGCAAAAGATCGATGTTAAAGCTTTGCCCGGAAAAATAGTATATTTAAGCGCTTTGAAAAATCAGGGTATTCCGGCTTTGGAAAAAGCCGTGTATGGATTGGTTTATCAAAAAGGCGTTGCGCGCCATGGCCTTGTATTTTTGAGCCAATACCAAAGCGTGATATTAGAAGAGGTGATCGCCCATTTGGCGCGGGCAAAAGAGTTCTTGCTTGAACGCGTTTCTTTTGATATGGTAAACGCCTGTCTACGCGAAGCGTTGGAAAGCTTCGGCCGCCTGACCGGCGAGGTTGAGTGCGAAGAGGTTTTGGCGGATATTTTTGGTAAATTTTGTATCGGCAAATAAAGGAGCGTTATGGATGTTAAAAAAATAGAAAAAGGCGTAAAATTAATGATGGAAGGTTTTGGCGTTAAGCTCGATAGAGACTTAGTCAAAACCCCCAAGCGCGCTGCTGAGATGTATGCTGAATTGTTAAGCGGCGAGGGTAAAGATCCCCAGGACGAGATGAATGTAGTCTTGGAACAGGAGCATGACGAGATCATCCTTTTAAAAAATATTCCGCTTTATAGTTTATGCGAGCACCATCTCCTGCCCTTTATCGGCAAAGCTCACGTGGCCTATATTCCCGATAAACGCATTACCGGTTTAAGCAAGATCACCCGTGTGGTTGATTGTTTGGCTAAACGTTTGCAGGTACAGGAGCGCTTGACGACTCAGATCGCCGAGGCGATCATGCATAAATTGCATCCTAAAGGGGCGATGGTGGTGGTTGAGGCGCGCCATTTGTGCATGGAGATGCGCGGGGCCGTTAAATCCGACGCGCTTACGACGACTTCAGTGGTGCGCGGGATATTTCTCTCCAATTCCAAAACCCGCCAGGAAGCCCTAAGCTTGATTTTCGGGAAGTAAATCCTGCTATTTCCCGGTTTCTTCTATAACCCTGAAAGTAAAAACTTCGGTATTGTTTGTTTTTAATTTCTCCAGCTTAGGGATTGTTGGGTCTCCGTTATAGGCAACGACTATAACTTTTTCCTGGTTATACCCGTTATCCTTAAGCGTATCGGCTAAAGTGGAATTCTTAACCATTGCCATCGTCGGATAATATAAAATCATCGTGTCGATTTCATTAACGTTATTTTTAAGAGTGCGCAGTAATATTTCGCCCCCCGTACCGGATGCCGTTGCTAATATGGCGGCGTTTGGATTGATTTTATGGTAATTTTTAATTATAGTTGTGATTTTTTTCGCAGTGCTGTCAAAGATTTCCAATGCATCAGCGGGATAATCTTCCTGAGCGATCTCTTGTACGGGGTTTAGCTGCAGCATGGCTTTTGGGTAACGGGTATGTATCACGAGGATAACCTGGTCTATGGCGGCCAAAACTTTTTCCAGCCCCGTGGTTTCTTCCAGTGTGGGAAAATCATTGGAAAATTCCATATTAACGACAAAAGGCTTAATTTCTTCGTTCACGTACGTGGTCTTTACTAAATCTATAGGATTTAAGCCGCTATTCGCGCCGATAAAAACCAAATCTAAACTTTTATGGTGTGTTTCTGTGTTAGGCAACGCCTGCGAAGAAAATGTTGGGGTAGTAAGTAAAAGCGCAAAAATAAGGATTAATATTCTTTTCATGATAGTTAAACTCTCCTTATATAGTATGATACCACAGATCAACTCTCGATTCCCCACTCTTCGTAACAGCCGGATAGGAACTACTTTATCAATTTTAGCGGAAGTGATTTTTTGTAGTTTTCGAAGTCTTCATCCACGGTAAAAATTGTTAGATTTTCCATACAGGCTACGGCGCAGATTAAAAAATCAATTGTGGAGCCCTGGATACCCTTGCCGCGGCAGATATTACTGAACTCCGCGGCTTTCTCAAAATGTTCGGTTTTTAAGGTAATGTCTTCGAAAGAAGAGAGGATCTCTTTCAGGTGATGGAATTGTACGGCATTGGGTATGCCGGAAAGTAATTCCTGGCGGATCGGCCCGATTATAGCAACGCGGCCGTCCTGAACCAGCTCCTTAAGCTTTTTGCTCAATATCGTATCGGGAGTTTTGTGGCGCAGGACATGAGACCAAATGCAGGTATCGACTAAAACTTTCATCGATCCCTTAAGCTTTTGTAGTTGTAATTGCCGGAAAAATCAATGGTCCCGAACAGCCCTAGAACGTTCAACTGCTTTCTGTGTGTAATATACTCTTTTAAGGCAGCCATTACCGCTTCTTTTTTGGTCTTATGGTGCCCGATTTTTACTGCCTGTACAATCAGCCTGTCATCTAATGCCAAGTTTGTTGCCATGATTTACCTCCTACACAAAGCATAACACATTTATACGTGTAAAGCAAGGATAAAAGGGCTAATTCTCAATGCCCCACTCTTCGTAGCAATCGGGCGAAAGTTCTTGCAGGAATTTGGAGGCGCGGGCGATCACCATCCCGTAGTGGATATAGTATAAATTTTCATTATATCGATTTTTCCGCAAGTCCGCCGTTAACGTATTTGTGCAACACGCTGCTGACTAAGGTTTGATAGGGCAGGCCTTCGGATACCGCTTTTCTCTGCAAATGTATCAAATCGCGTTCAGAAATCCTGATATTGATGCGGCGGTTCTTTTGTAGCGTAGATTTGGCGTATTCGCGGTATTTTTCCATATCTTTTTTTACGTTAGGCACCGACACCGAATCACCTTTTTCGTAGGCATCCAAAATTTCCTTTTCCTCTTTATTTAATTTTATGGTTTTCATACCCTTAAATTGCCATATTGTGTGCCTTTTGTCAACCGAGATTAGATTGCTTCACTTTGTTCGCAATGACGGTGAGGGCTAATTCTCAATCCCCCACTCTTCATAGCAATCGGGGTTAAGTTCCTGCAGAAATTTGGAGGCGCGGGCGATGATCATGCCGTTATTGGTATATTTATTTTGCGGGTAGGTAATAAATAAATTACGTTTTGCGCGGGTTGCGGCAACGTAAAATAAACGGCGTTCTTCTTCGACTGAGGCAGCGGAAGCTAAACTTTTCGGATGCGGGAATTCAAATTCGTTAAAGCCGATCAAAAACACCGTATCCCACTCTAAGCCTTTGGCCTGGTGGATCGTGGACAATACCAGGGCTTCATCTTTTTGCGATTCATCGAGGCGGGTTTCGCCTTTAAATTCGTCGAGCAGGCTGATATCGGCGACAAATTGCTCGATCGATTTATAACTTTGCGCCATTTTACTTAGCTCTTCTAGGTCGGCAACGCGGTCATCGGCATTATCGAAGTTTAAGTAACAATAATCGTTATAAAATTTTAAAACCGTGCTTATTGCTTCTTCGGGGTTGGTGATGGTTTTTACTTTTCCCCATAGTTCGCAAAATTCCTTAAACCCCTCAGCCGGGCGTTTAGGCAGGCTGTGCATGACCCCTTCGACAAAATCTTTTTTGATATTGAGCTGTTCCCAAATTTTTAAAGCATAACCGCGGCCGATGCCTTTATGCAGGCAAAGGGCGCGCTTAAACGATAGTTCGTCGTTGGGGTTGGCGCAGATGCGTAGATAGGCGGTAACATCTTTGATGTGGGTTTGTTCGAAAAATCTTACGCCGCCGCGAATCACATAGGGAAGCCCCCGCTTGACCAGTTCCATTTCCGCTTCCATGGCCTGAAAGCGCGAGCGAAAAAGCACGGCAATATCTTTAAGCGCGATACCTTCTTCATTTAAGGTGGTGATGTGCTGGGCTAAGAATTTTGCTTGCTGGTAGACATCCAGGGTGCGTACCGCGACCGGTAAGGCGCCGTTCTTTTTAACCGCATGGAGGTTTTTGGGGAATTGGTTTAAGTTATGCCGGATAATGTCGTTAGCGATATTTAATATTTGCGGGGAAGAGCGGTAATTAGTTTCCAGGCGGTGGATTTGCGTGTTTTTAAATATTTCCGGAAAGCTTAAAAGATTTTTGATCTCCGCCCCGCGGAAAGAGTAGATCGATTGGGCATCGTCGCCGACGACCATGATATTGTTGTGGTGCGTTGCCAGTTGTTTAAGGACGGCGAATTGTAAGGCATTGGTATCCTGATATTCATCGACCAGGATATAGCGGAAAGTCTCGGAATATTTTTCCCGCAAGGCCGGGTTGTCTAAAAGCAGGAGCCAGTTAGAGAGTAAATCATCGAAATCCATCACATTGGCTGCCTTTTTCTTTTTATGATAATGGAGGATAATGTTTTTTATCGCCGGAGTGAATTCGTCGATATGGCGGTATTGTTTAAAAATAATATTTTCTACATTATCCCGGCAATTTACACACAGGCTTTTGATCGCGTTGATCACATTCTTTTTAGGGAAAGTCTTTTCGCGTTTGGAGTAACCTAACTCTTCGATTGAATCCTGGATCATGTCGCAGGAGTCGTCCTCATCTAAAATCGTAAAATTGGGAGTATAGCCTAAAATGGCGGCTTCACGGCGCAAGATTAAGTTCGCGATATGGTGGAAAGTGCCGGCCCAAAGGCCGGTCAGGCGCGACTTCATCAAACTCTCGGCTCGGTGGATCATTTCCCGCGCGGCCTTGTTAGTGAAGGTAGCGATCAGGATATTCGGCGCAGGTACATTTTTTTCCAGCAAATATGCGAGCCGGTAAGTTAATACCCGGGTTTTGCCGCTTCCGGCACCGGCTAATACCAACGCCGGGCCGTCCGAAGCTTTAACCGCGGCCAATTGTTCGGGGTTTAAATTTGCTTCATAATCGATCTTTTCCGGGGAGAAAAAATCGGTTAATTGGTAATTTTTCATGGGAACTATCTTACCACAAATAGCTTACGCCATCAAAACCACTGGAGCCAGAAGATTAAAAAGGCGAGAGTCAGGGAAAATAAATTGACGATCGCGGGTGTTTGCGGGCCGCGCTTAAAGCATAAAAAAGCTCCGTATGCCCCGGCCGGTACCATGAAGAAAAGGAGAGTTTTGTCTAAAAACACAAATGGCAAGGCGGTAAAGGCGATAAAAATCATCAACGCGCAAAAAGTTTTTGCCGCTTCGGCGCCGAACAGAGCGAGGATGTTTTTATCTTCGGCTGAGGCGTCTAAGTCGAGAAAATTTAAAAATAACCCGGGCATGATAAGAAAATAAGCGTTGAATATTGCGGGGGTATGGGCGATATCCGACCCGGCGAATTGTTGTCCCAGCAGCATCACCAGATAGAGCACACCGGCATTAATGAAGCGCGCTAATACGCGGATGCGGTTTATCCGCCATGGCTTAAGCCGGCAGATGAGGATGATCGCTGCCGAGGGGATAAGAATAAAGAAGGTAATAAAATTTATGGCCAGAGCGCAGAGCGCGGTTAATGCGGCCAGAAAGTAAACGCCGGCCCAAAGGGTGCCGTTTGCTTTGGGTTTAAAATTATAAAGCAGCCAGGCGTTGCTGATCACAATAAGCGAAAGAATAAAAGTTAAAAGATTTTGTTCGATATATTCGACGGCCCCATGCCGGGCCAGGGCGATACCGAGGATGAAGAATAAGGCAATCGGGATGAGGTTACGCCAGGCGTAACTTGCCAAAATGTTTTTAAATGTTTCACGGTCGAATAAAAAAAGAAAAATTATGGTTTCTCCCCACAAGGCGATACAAAATAACCGGGTCAAGATCGTCGGCATCGCGGAGGGCGCTACGTTAAGCGCGGCAAACTTGAAGACGCCGATCGCCAGATAATTAAGGGTGAAGAGGGCGACCGTGACGGCGCTTATCGCCGCGAGGGCGAGCAGGGTTCTAAAATACGAGGTACGTTTAAGAAGCAAGTATCCGACGGAAACGACGGTCATGATTTCCAGGAGGGCGAATTCACCGTAGGTTACCCCCTTGCTGGGTAAAAAGGCGGCCAGGCCTTGCGTGGGGTTTATATAGTGGATGCTGATGCCTTTACCGCCCGAAACGATAAGATCGATTATCGGTACAAGGACGACGGTCAAACTGAAGCTCAAGACGAAACGGGTAACGGCCGCAATCGGCCGGCGGCCGGCAACCGCCATAATGATGATCATGGCTAAAATCATTGTTACCCACCAGAGAAGGCAGTGGACATGCCAGAGCGCGATACTGATTGCCTGGGGGAAAAAAGAGATATCGTCTGCCGCGAATAATTTAAAAGGAATCTTAGGAAAGATAGAGAAGATTTCTAGGAAATTTTCGATATATATCGCCGCAACAAAGCCCAGCGCGTAATAGCCTAAAGGGATAGGGGAATCTTCGATAGTTTTGACCCAATTTTCCCACCAAATTCGTATTTTATGCATAGGATTATAGTAGAAGATTTTACGTTCCGTGTCAACAATTATTTTTGCGGATTGTGACTTTTTCGTAAGGGGGGCCGGTTAATGGAAAAAGCCAGGCAAAAATAGCCGGTAGAGTTAAAGCGTTTCCATTAATGTTAAATCTTAACTTGCTTGATTTGCAGCATGTTATAAACTATAATGTCCAAAAAAATGGTAGCTATTTTGGACTAGTTTATTGTATAAGCGAAGAAGACATTTTCTTAAAAAAAATGTGAAAATCCCCTTGACTTCTTATGGTAAAAAAAGGTATATTTGTATGGAGCTGAAAAGCAATTTCACAAAGGCGGTTTATGGGGAAAATAACTGATAACAAGATGAAACAGAACCAAACGTTAAAGGGTATTTTTTTACTCTCTTTTCCTGTCGCGCGCCGTATCCTTTCTTTAACCGTTATCCTCACTTTTCTTTTTAGTATAATCGCCCCTTATCACCTTTTTGCCGTTGAAGGAGATGGGCCGAGTCTTGGCGGTGAGGCATACCAGCCGAATTATATTTTTCCCAACAAGAGCCTTACCCAAAGTTATCGAAACGGCTATACCGGAGGTGATGATTGGAAGTCGTTTACGATGGGGTGTATATCCGGGGCCGTGACCGGGCTAGCGATGGCGATTGCGCCGAGCGCGTGCTGGGCGGTGATGGCGGGTTCGATTGCTTCCGATATGGCTTCCGGGTTTATGTATACCCGGTACAACAGCTTTTATAATCATCCGTGGTTCAGTATCGGCCCGATGCACATGACCTACGGCGCAATGGTATCGATGGCCGTCGGTATAGTGGCCAGTGTCGCTGTGGGCGCGGCACAGAGCGCGGCCGCGGAAGCAGCCGGTACTACTAGTAAAGCCGTAGCGCAAGCCGGGCAAGCCGTAGCGCAAGCCGGAGCGCAAGCCGCTCAGCAAGCCGCTACCTCAACCGTATCAAGCATTACATGGGCCGCGGTTAGGGCAGCGTTGATCCAAGCCGGTATATCTACCTTGGTTGGTACCGCTGTCGGCGGGTTGATCGGTTATCTTGCGGGCGGTTTGGAAAAGCATAAATGGAGTACTTATAAGTACGCGCTAAAAGGCGCGTACGTAGGCGCGGGCGTCGGCGCCGCCGTTGGTGTTGCGGTTATCGCGCAGGTATTCATGAGCGCTACCGCCAGCGGCGCGTTTAAGGCGGCAATCACAACGCTTACCGGAACAGTGATGGGGACCTTGGTGGGGTTAGGGATCGGCGGCGCGACCAACAAAGTCGGAGAGATGACCTATCGCTTTATGGTTTTAGGCGCTGCCGCCGGGTTGGCATATGGGTTAACCCTTATTAAGATAAATCCGGCGACTTCTTTGGCCAGCGCGGCAGTAAGAAGTTTAGTGTGGGGCGGTATCGGCGCGGCGATCGGCATGGGGATTGGTTTCGCGGTCAGCGGTAAATGGAAAACTGCGTCGCGCTGGGGCGCATTGTTGGGCGCGGGAGGTTTTGCCGCCAGCATGGTCGCTTATCTGGGATCACATACTAACGTCGCGGGTAACAGCGTTACCCGGATGGCGGTTTTAAGCATAGGACAGAGGGTTCTTGTTACGGGTGGCGGCGCGGCGCTCGGCGCTATGGCGGGATACGCGATTAGCGGTGACGTGAAAGGTATAGAGCGCGGCGCGGCGATCGGCGGCGGATTAACTGCATCGGCAAACCTTGTTTCTGCGCTAAGAGGCGTGCAAGTGCAGGGTTGGGCGCAAGCAGGTATCAGCACGGTATCAGGATTAGTTACCGGCGGGATCGCCGGCGGCGCTTTAGGCTATGCGATAACCGGTGATTGGAACGGCACCTGGCGCGGCGCATCTTTGGGCGGCGCCTTGGGGTTGGCGGTGGGTTTGAGTAAATCGGGAGTTTTATCCGGGACATCAGGGTGGGGTTATGCTTTAAGTTATCTTCAACAAACAGCGATGGCTACGGTAGTAGGTACGGGTGTCGGCGCGGCGATCGGTGGAGCAAAAGGCGCCGAGCGCGGCGCAGTTTTAGGTTTAGCCGCGGGCGCGGCGATAGGCGTGGCCCGGTTTGCCGGGTACTTGAGCGATGTGGCAAGCACTCCCCTGAGAAATTTCGCCGGCAACGTCGTTACTTCGGGGTTAAGGACCGTCAGCGGCGGGCTTTTGGGCATGGGCGCCGGCGCGATGCTCGGCGCGGGCATTGGTTATGCCGCAGGCAGCCATCATATCGGAAAAGACGCGCGGCGCGGCATGGTGGTAGGCACAGTAGCGGGAGCGTTCGCCGCCATGGCAACGGAATTGCCGGATATCCCTGTAGAGAAGACGATTAGCGTACCGCGATATTTAGCGAATATCGGGTTGACCACGGCTATCAGCGGCGCCGGCGGCGGGTTGTTGGCCGGCGGTTTGGATTATGGAGTGACCGGGAATTGGAAATCTGCCGAAAAATGGTTCTGGCGCGGCGCGGCAGTCGGCGCGGCGGCGGGGTTCCTTTCATCGTCGGAAAGCCAGCTTCCAAGCGTAGTTAATTCGCGCGTTTGGACCGCGGTGCTGAACGTGCCTTTGTCTACGCTCTCCGGTTCTGCTATGGGCGCGGCATTGGGGTATTTTATTACCGGTAAAGAGTCCGGCGCCAAGACCGGCGCTGAGTACGGCGCGTTGATCGGCGGCTCCAAGGCGGCCTTAAGCTCAACCGCTTTTGGGATCAATGAGGCGTTAGCCAAAGTTTTTAATCCCGGGAGCCTTACCGAGATCATCGGCCGCAATGTCACTAACGCGTTACTGGTAAACTTGCCGGCCCAATTCGAGACGGGCTTTGCCAGGCTTTTGGCAAGCTCTTATGTGGAAGCATATTTAAAAGATGAATACCATATGGACCCGGGCATTGCCCAGGTGATCGGCGGCTTGGCCGGTTCGTGCGCGGGGATGGTGGCAATGCAGTTAGCTATGCAGAGCACCGCGAATATGTTTTATATGGATAACAAAGGTACAGTGATTACGGATTTAGACAAAGCGAAGTTGGATGTCATGGTTGATATCAATAAGACTTTACAGAATAGTATGGAGCCGGTACCGGATGGCAAGGGCGGTGTTCTGACCAACCCCGATGGTACAACGATGATGCGCCCTCGCATGATGGAAGTGGGAGTACTTAAACCTGACGGTACGCTGGCTGCCCCAAGCCAAATGGAGATGAGAAGGTTAGCTTATGCTAGCAGAGGTGAGGACGGAACAATAAGCTTGGCCGATGGAACAAAGATAAAAATATTGGATGCTAATCACCAGCCGATTAATACTCCGACCGCGCTGAAGATTGCTGTTGATATCTCGAGATCGAAGGTGGATGGGAGCGTCATTACAAAAATAGGGACGAACGGGGGCAGCGGCGCGTTTGGCAGTAATGGGCAAGCCGGGTTTAAGGCCGTAGCGGCGGAGTACACGGCAGCCGTGATGGATCCAAGTAATCAGTCGATTGTCCGCGCTTATGGCGATGTGCCGCGCACCTTAGCCGGCGTTGCGATCCAAGACAGCTCTTACGCCGGTTTCTGGTCGGTCTTCAGCATGGGGCCGCGGCCGTTTGTCACCGCGGGAGTAGAGGCATTGCTCCTTACGGCGCTGCACTATACGACGAATTATGGTTCCGCGACCAGCACCCAGGGGCGCAATATTACTTATGACAATGCGATAAAAAGCGCCATTGCCCGCGCGGCCGGCGGATTTGCTTCGGACCTGGTTTTAAGTTACGGTATGTCGCCGTGGGGTTCGGTGCCGGCCGGGATGGATTGGAGCACGTACATGATTAAAAGCGCCGTTTCGGAAGGCGCGGGCTTAGCCGTGGATATTGCCTTTGCCAAGATGGATCGTAAATTAAGCATAGGTTTTAGCCAATCCGGATTAGGCAGCCTGGTCCATATGGCGGTTGCGAGTTTAGCCGGCGGGTTGGTCGATGTTACACTGCGCCGGGATCAAAAGTTAAGTTCCGTGGAGACGCTTACAAACGGCCAGGATACCGTGAAGAGTGGAGCAGAGCAGCAAGCTATGGATCTTAAGCTTAAAAAAGACGGTTATGTTTTAGATTCAACAACC
>Ga0265316_10000268_pt1 | contig 58934 bp, 39 predicted proteins | sample 4522metaG_FD_202092 | JGI IMG/M metagenome (GOLD analysis project Ga0265316, IMG submission 202092) | Rhizosphere microbial communities from Carex aquatilis grown in University of Washington, Seatle, WA, United States - 4-5-22 metaG | ecosystem: Host-associated > Plants > Roots > Rhizosphere >... | reverse complement strand
TGTCGGTGGAGCGGGGTGTGGGCCGCCGGTCGGCTGGCCGTGCATGTGGGCGGATTGGTGCGCGAACGCTTGCTCGAAGGCATTCTGCGCTTGCCGGCCGACGAGGTTCGGGTCAAAGGCGTCGGACACCTGCTCGGCACCGTGCTTGAGGCTGACGCTCTCGACGCCCTGGCGCGCACGGGTGGGCCGGTGTTGCTCGCCGACATCTTTCAGTTCACGCTCGGCGCGGTCGTGCTGCTGCTGGGCGCGGCGCCTGTTCTTCACGTCGTATTGCTGGCCGGCTGGTTGGTGCTGGCCGCCGCACTGGTGCGCCGTCTCTATCGGCGGCTGCTCGACTGGGCCGATGCGCGCATGGCGCTCACCGACGAGTTGGTGGAAACCATGGTCGGCTATCGAACCTTGGTGGCGCAACAGCCAGCGGGGCGGCAGCAGGAGGGTGCGGAAGGCAGTCTTGCGGTCTACGGTCGAAAGCAAGATGCGCTTGATCGTCAGATGGCGCGACTGTCGGTGCTCGTGCCGCGCGGATGGCTGGTGCTCGGTGTGGCGGCGCTTGCCCCCGGCTTTGCCACAGGAACGGCACAAAGCGCGGCGCTGGCGGTGAGCCTGGGTGGCGTACTTTTGGTCTATCTGGCATTTCGCCGCGTGGCCATGGAGACCGGGCCGGGCCTGGCCGCAGCCCTGCTGGGCTGGAAACGCACCAAGCCTTTGTTTGACGCCGCGTCGACCAAACCCGAAGGTGCGGAGAGCGTGGCGGTGCTGCCCACCGAGCTGGACGAGGCGAGTGCAGGCAGGCGTGGTCTGCTGGTCGGTCGCGACGTCACCTTCAGTTACCCCGGTCGACTGGACCCGGTTCTGCGAGGCTGCAACATCGAGATTCACCGGCGTGAGCGCATTGTCCTTGAAGGCCCATCGGGCTCGGGCAAGTCAACCCTGGGTGCGCTTCTGTGCGGATTGCGCCAGCCTTCGGGCGGTCTCTTGCTGCTCGGCGGGTTCGACCATCACAGCCTGCGGCCCGAACGCTGGCGCCAGCGCGCCGCGGGTGTGCCGCAAAGCCACGAGAACCACATCCTGTCTGCGCCGTTGTTGTTCAACATCGCCATGGCACGGCGCTGGCCGCCACGCCAAGCAGACGAGGAGGAGATCGAGTCAATCTGTCGCGAGCTGGGTCTATCGGACCTGATCGCGCGCATGCCGGCGGGAATGCAACAGATGGTGGGCGACAGCGGCTGGCAGCTTTCGCATGGCGAGCGCAGCCGCGTGTGCGTGGCGCGGGCGCTGCTACAGCGGGCGGATCTGCGCGTGCTGGACGAAAGTCTGGCCGCCCTCGACCCGGAGACCCTGGACCGCGTGCTTGAGTGCGTGGTCAGACGATCGGAAACCCTGGTCGTGGTTTCACACGCCTGACGGACGGGCGCGTGAAACCCTGGTCTACTTGATCCACTTCAGCTTGGGCGAGATGAAGACCTGGTCTTTGGGCATTTTCTCAAGCGCGGCCTTGTAGCTCTTGCTCTTGAATTTCTCCTGCTCTTTTTCGGCCGCTTCGGTGCTCTTCTTGCCCATGCCGATGACCTGGAAGGTGAAGGCGGAGTGCGAAGCGATCTGTTCCTGCAGGCCCGACAGGATGTTGTCGAATTGCTCCCGGGTCGCGCGGATTTTGATGACCGGCTCGTCCTTGTAGATGCCGTTGAACGAGAATTCCTTCAGCCCATCCGCCTTGCTGAACATGCTGGTCATGAACTCGGCCCAGCTGACCAGAGCTGAGTTCAGCCTTAGATCAGCCACGTATTCGTCTTTGCCCATATCCAAGAAGGGGTAGGTCATGTCGACGGCCGCGCGCGCCTGATCGAGGGTGTAGGTCGTCTTATGGGTGAACTTCTCGTCGTAGCGGACCACTTTCTTCTTCTCGCCGATGTGACAGGTGTCGTTGAGGTCCTCCTGCAATTCCTGGTCGCCGCGCGTGCTGGAGATGTACGCCCGTTCGACCTGTTCGGGCATGTCGTACTTGACCCGGTTTTCGCAGCGGGGTGCCTGGTCGCTTTGTTCGCGGACAATCTTCGCGATGGCGCTCGCCTCGCCGCCTGCCACCGCGGCGCTTTCGCTGGCGTACAGCCAGGCTTCGATGTGAATGGGCTCAAGCGGACTGCGGGTCATGGCGTACGGGTACAGCACCTTGAGCGGACCGTAGATTTGGTCGCGCTTCACAGGCTGGGTGAGTGCCGCGCGCAGCATGACTTTGAGGCCGTCGCCGGGGCCGGAGACTTCGTCGGCCACGATTTTGAACTTCGCGACGCCCGGGGGAATCGTGGGCTGCTCGCAACAGGCCTTTGGCCCCGTGGCCTTCTGCTCACAGCTTGGAAGTAGAAACATTGCGCCAAGGGCCGCTGCAGAAAGAACAAACTTGCCGTACATCCCGTTTTTCATGATGGGGCCTCCGTAGGGGGGGAGAAGCAGACGGCAGCATACACAGAGAGGCGGGCTTGGGGAATCGGGAATACTTTGGCGACCTCGCCCAAGCTGATCTCAAGCCTTGGTTGGAGCACGATTGCGACGATGAACGAGCACACCTGGTCGCTGACGGTGTACTTCGGCGCGCGTCCAGCACGCCTGGCCGCCTCGTCCAGCACAAGGCAGATCTGGTCGACCGTGGGGCGCCGTTTGAAAACAGCGAGGCCGAGAGAGCGGTGGGGCCAGTGGTCGATGACGACGGCAACCCACCAGTCAGCGCTGGACCCCGCCATGATCGCGTCTTCGATCAACAACCGGGCGAAGCGGAAGCTGGCTCAAGGGCGCCCATGAACCGAGGGCAGCGATCGGCTATCCTTCAGGAATGCAGCGCGCGGACATCATGAAAGCCGTCATGGACCTGCCCGAGGACGATCGCGAGCAGCTCGTGGAGGAGCTGAACGCGGCCCTGCACGGCGGATTCGCCAGCAAGGAGATCGAGGCTGCCTGGGCCACCGAGGTGGAGCGGCGGATCGAGGAGGTCGAGTCTGGCAAGGTGAAGATGCTTCCGTGGGACGATGTCCAGCGGGAGATTCTCGAGGATCTGGCTACCATCCGTGGGCACTGAACGGCGCTTCTACGTCCACCCCGAAGCGCGTGGCGAGCTGAAGCTCGCCGCACGCTGGTACGAGGAGCGGACCGAGGGCGCCGGCAAGGCTCTGGTGCTGCTGGTGCGCGCGGCGCTCGGGACCATCGCGCGGGCGCCGACGCGCTGGCCGGACCACGGCGGCTACCGAGCGCTGTACCTCAAGCGCTACCCCTACGCCGTCTTCTACACCGTCACCGACCAGGAAGTGCGCGTAATGGCCATCGCGCACGAGCGCCGCGAACCGCTCTACTGGAAGGGGCGCTGACCGTCACGCCGGGCGTGACCACTCGGACGCCAGAACGCTGGACAGAACGTTCCGGCGATCCTTCTGGCCTTTGCCTCTTCGGACGGTGATCTCTGCCTCGAAGAACGGCGCTCGTCCTCGGGCACGAATCCAAGATTCGTGCCAACACCGCGGCTTCCCTTGGCCGGCTCCGATTTCGGCCACCCGGCCCGGCAGCAGAATCCAGCGGGATTCCGACTTTGGATCCGGCCGAAAGAGGTATAGTCAGGAGCCCGCCCAGCCAGAGAAAAACATACCGGGCACGGATGCTTGGATCGTAACCATGAACAACGACCTTTCGACTGCACTTGCGACGCTGAGATCGGACCCGGAAGACGGCCAGGCCCTGGCGCTGCTTGCTGGCCTTTCACCAGGCGCGGCGACCGCGGCCGAGCGTGATGCCGTTCAGGTGGCTCTGGCGGCAGAACGGGCCTGGCACACCGACCGGGAGAATGTCGAGCCTTGCCTGCGCCTGCTCGATCTGGAGATGGCTTGGGCGCAAGACCCGATTCGCCGCGCGACCTTGTTCGTCGAAAAGGCGCGTCTGCTCCACCGCGAGATGTGCCAGTGGGAAACCGCCCACGCCTGCGTGTGCGAAGCGATCGAGATCGCGCGCAACCACCCGGCGGCGGTGGAGTTCAAGCGGGTCCTTGAGGAGGAAGAGGGTGGCTGGCAAGAGCGGGCGGATGGGCTGGCAAAGCAGGCGAACGAGGCGGGTGAAACCCCGGCCGCGGCTCCCCTGCTGGCGGCTGCGGGCGAGCTGTATTTGCGCTACCGACCGCTCACCGACGAAGGCGAAACCTTGCTGCGCCGGAGCTTTGCCCTCGATGCGCGTCAGCGTCGCGCCGACGTGCTGCTGGAACGGCTTTTCCGCCGGGCTGACAACAAGAAGCAGTTGGCCGCGCACCTGCAACGGCGCATCGAGGCCGCGGGCAATCCCCAAGACGTGGCGGCCGCCGGAGCCGCGGCCGGCCGCCTGGCCGAGCAAATGAATCGCGCCCAGCAGGCGCTTGAGCACTACCGCGAGGCTCTGGCCGCGGTTCCCGGACACGAACGCGCGTTGCACGGGGTCGGACGCATCCTGGGGGCGCGGGGGAACTGGGCCGAGCTGGTGGCGGTCTACGAGACGGCCTTGCGCACAGCCAAGCGCGGTCTGGCCGAAGGGCCGATCCTGGTCGCGCTCGGCAATATCTACTGGAAGAACCTGGGCCAGATTGTCGAGGCCGAGGCGTGCTTCCGTCGGGCGCGCAAGACCATGCCGGCGGTGGCGCCGGTTCTGGACTTCTACCGCGAATATCACCTGTCGCGCGACGAGGTCCCCCAGCTGTTCGCGCTGCTCGGCCAGGCGCAAAAGGCGGAGACCGATCCCGAAGCTCGGGTGCGCTACGGGATCGAGATGGCCGAGCTGGCCGAGCGCCGGCCGCAGTTGCTGGAGAAGGCGGTGGATGCATGGAAGGCCCTGCGCCGCCTCAAGCCGGGGTTGCCCGAGGCGGTGGCCGCCCTGCGCCGCCTGTACACCAAGACCGAGAAATGGAACGCGCTGCTTGAACTGCTCAAGGAGCGCTGCGAATCGTTGCCCGCCGATGCGGTGGACGAGAAGGTCGCGCTCTACCTGGAGATGATTCCCATCTATCGCGACCATCTCAAGCTGGACGTGATGGTGGTCAACACCCACGTGGCTATCCTGGGCCTGCGTCCCGATCACACCGAAGCGCTTTCGGCGCTGGCGGAGCGCTACCAGGCGCAGGCGCGCTGGGGCGACCTAGCCAACATCCTGGCCCGCCAGGCGCAGGCGAGCACGCAACCGGCCGAGAAGGTGGCCCTTTTCCACCGGGTGGCCCAGTTGTGGATGGACAAGTTCAACAACCACCACAACGCCGTCGCCGCGTTGGAAAAGGTGCTCGAACTGGTCCCGACCGACGAGAAGGCGCGGACCACCCTGCGTGAGCTGCACACCCGCGCCCGCTCCTGGCGGGCGTTGCTGGATTTTATGCGCCGCGAGCTGCCTCTGCTGGATACACGGGCTCGGCAGGTGCGCCTGGCCGAGATGGCGGTCCTAGCGGCGGATCGCCTGGCTGACCTGCGCCAGGCCATCGGCCTGTGGAACGAGGTGCTGCAGTTGCAGCCCGACGATCGCGATGCGGCTGTGACGTTGGCCGTTCTTTACGAACGCGAGAAGCGTTGGCCGGCCCTGGCGGAGATCCTGGCCCGCCTGGCAGAATCGGCCGGCGGGGAGTCGACGCCCGAGGGTTGTACGCTGCTGGAGAAGCGCGGCCTCATTCTATTGGAGAAGCTGAGCGCGCCGGCGGCTGCCGTCGAGGTGCTGGGGCGCGTGCGGCGTAGCCAGACCGAAAATCCGCGCGTGCTGCGCGCTTTGCGCGACGCCTACACCGAGATGGGCGACTTCGATTCGCTGGAAGCCCTGTATTCGGCGCGCAGCGCCTGGGAAGAGTTGTGCGACGTGTTTTCGCAGGTGGCGGAACGCACGACGGACATGGCGGTTCGCGTTCGCCTGCTCGGTCGCGTGGCCGAGGTGGCGCGCGACAAACTCAACCAGCCCGAACGCGTGCTCAAGGCCTACGAGGGTATCCTGGCGACTGACCCGGAGAACCGGACGGTGGCGCGGGCCGCGGCCGAGATCTACGAGGCGACTGAACGCTGGGGCCGCCTGGTGGCGACCTACGAAATCTTGCTGGGTCCCGAATCAGCGCCGGCGCTTTCGGTGGGCGAGAGCCTAGCCATCCTTGAGCGGGCGCGCTTCATTTGCGAAACCAAGCTGGAAGCTAAGTCGTTGGCTTTCAATTGGTGCGCGCGGGCCTACCGGCTGGCGCCCACCGATCTCGACGTGCGCGCCGATCTGGAGCGCACAGGTGAAGCGGCCGACGAATGGGACGCGTTGCTGAGCCTGCTGGCGGCCCGGCTGGACTGCCAGGGCGAGGCGGGGCCGGCCCCCGACGAGCAACTCTCGCTTCTGCGTCGATGTCTGTCGATAGCCGGAGATCGGGTGGATCGCCCAGAGGATCTCAAGCGATTCGCCAAGCGCATCTTGAGTCTGGTTCCCGGCGACGACGAGGCCGAAACGGCCCTGCTGAAGCTTCACACCCGCAGCGAGAACTGGGCCGATCTGATCGCTTTGCAGCACGTGCGCCAGGCGCGGATGCAGGATCCGGCGTCGCGATCCGAACTTCTGCTGCGCATGGCACACATGCAAGAGGAACGCCTGGGTGATCGCCAGGCCGCCGTGGTCACCTTGCGCGAGGCTTGCGAGGTCGATCCCAAGAATCTGCGCCTGCTGCGTGAGCTGGCCCGCCTGCTCGATGCGGTGGGGGACATTCGCGGATTGGTCGAGGCGGTGGCCCGTCAGGTGGGCTTGTGCGCCGACGACGAGCGGGCTACGGTTTTCCTGCGCATGGGGCGGCTGTACGGCACGGCGCTGGCCGAGCCGGTGGCGGCCACCGACGCCTACCTGCAGGCACTGGAGGCTGACCCCATTTCGGCCGAGGCGGTCGAGGGACTGGAGCGGCTGTTCGCTGCAGGTTCGGTGCGCCCCGAGGATCTAACCAGAGTGGCCGCGCGCCTGTTGCCCTACTACGAGCTGACCGAGCGGTTCGACAAGTGGGCGGGAATGCTTGAAGCCCTGGTGCCGGTCACCGAGGACCGCAACGATCGGCGGGCGCACCTGGAACTGCTGGCCGATCTCTATCAAGGCCCCCTGACCAATACGGAAGCGGCGTTTGGTGCCGTGCTGCGGGTTTTTGAAATGGAGCCCGCCAGTCCGTCGGTGCGCGAGCGCCTGGTGCCGCTCGGCGCGGACGCTGGCAAGTTGCCGGCGCTGGCCGAGGCCGCGCGGCAGGTTCTGTCGACCGCGGTGGAACCATCGTTGCGGCAAGAGATCCTGATGCTCATCGCCGAGGTCGAGGAGCGGCAGCCCGCCCGCAAGCAAGAGGCCGAAGCAGCCCTGCGCGCGGTTCTGGACCTGGATCCCCTGCACATGGGGGCGTATCGCGCGTTGGCGCGCATGGTGCGCGACAGCGAGCGGTGGGGGGCCTTGCGCGATCTGATCGAGGCGCGCGAGCAGCACCTGCCCGACGTGAAGGAACGGTTGATCCTGCTCTGGCAGGCGGTGGAGATCGATGAGGCGCTGCTTTACGATCGGGACCACGCCACCGGAATCTTGCGGCGGATCAAAGAGCTGGATCCGACGGACCTGCGCGCCTGTCGGGTGCTAGAGCGCAACTACGCCGCGGCCGAAAGCTGGCGGGACCTCGATGACCTCTTGGTGCACGAGGCTGACCTGGTGCCGCGTGAAGAGCTGCCCGAGCTGAAATTGCGGCGGGCGGAGCTGGCGCTGGTGCGGTTCAGTCATGCCGGCGCGGCGCTCGATCTGCTGGCCGAGGTTCTGGAAATGGTGCCGGGCCATGCGCGGGCCATCGGGCTCACCGAGCGGGTGCTGGACGATCCGGAGCAGCGCCGACGCGCGGCCATCATGCTGGAGCCGTTGTACACGGCAGCGGCAAACTGGGCGCGCTTGGTGGATGTTCTCGATGTTCAGCGCGAGGGGCAGGAAGGCCCGGCAGCCGTTGCGTTGTTGGCGCGCAAGGCCGAGGTGCAGGAGACGAAACTGGAGGCGCCGGCCGCGGCCTGGGAAACCCGGCGCGCGGTACTTGCGTGCGACCCGCATTCAGAGTCGGCCTTGCGCGAGGCCGAGCGCCTGGCGGGCGTCCTTGGCTGCTGGAGCGATTTGCAGGCGCTGTACCAGGAACTGGCGGGCAAGCGTGATGCCTCGGACATCGGGGGAATTGCCGATTTGCTTTCGCGCGCGGCCCGACTGTTTCAAGGCCCGCTTGCCGATCGCAGCGCGGCCATTCGCACCTGGCGCCATGTGCTCGACCTCGACATCAGCAACCCACGGACAGGGGAGGGGGCGGCAGCGGCGCTGGAGACCCTGTACACCGAGGCGGAGGACACCAAGGGTTTGGTGTACGTCCTGCGGGCTCGCAGCGAATGGGCCGGGGATCATCGCGAGCAGGCGCTGCTGTGTCTGCGCATCGCGGACCTGGAAGAGAACTCTCTGCACGATCTGCAGGCGGCGGTAGCCACCTACCGCAGCTTGCTTGATGGCGAGAGCGAAACGGCCGAAAAGGCGTTCGTCAACCTGGAACGTATCTTCCAGCAATCAGGCCAGGCGCGCGAGCGGGTCGAGCTGCTGCGGCGCCGGGCTGACACGGTCGAAGGGGCTGCGCGGAACCAGTTGCGCTGTCGCACCGCCGCGATTCTCGAAACCGAGCTGCGCGATGGGGACGAGGCCATCGCCACGATCCGCCCGGTGCTCGACGACGCGCCGGATGACGTGGATGTCCTGCGGACCCTGGCGCGCCTGTACCAGAGCAAGGGGGCCGCGGCCGAGCACCTTGAGATCCTGGAACGGCTGCTCGTGTTGGCGGTTTCCGACCAGGACCGCGTCGATCTGTTGCGTCCCATCGCGGGGCTTTTGCAGGGACCGCTCGGACGTCGGACCGAAGCGTTGGAACGTTGGCGGGAAATTCTCAGGCTCTCGGCCCACGAAGCCGACGCGCTGGCCGAGATGGAGCACCTGCTCGACGATCCCGACGTGGCCTTACGTTTCGCGGCCGCCGAGACCCTGGAGCCGATCTACCGGGCCGCAGGCGATGGGCCGCGCCTGGCTCGCATTCTCCGTGTCTTCATCGAGTTGGCCGAGGACGCGCGGGCGCGGGCCAGCTACCGGGCGCGCCTGGCCGAGATCGAGGAGAGCAAGCTGGGCGACGCGCAGGCCGCCCTGCACACCTGGGCCGCCGCGATTCGCGATGGAACCTCCGATCCCGACCTGGGCCGGTTGCTCGACAACTACGAACGCCTCGCGCGGACGCCCGGGGACGACAATGCCATCGAGATCATTGATCTCTACCGCGCGGTCGAGCCGGACGTTCTGGCCGAGGAGACGCGCCTTCGCCTGCAGCGAGCCGTCGCTGAACATGCCCTGGGCCTCGGCGACTTGCCGCTGGCCATTGACTACTACACCCGCGTGGCCGAGCGGCGTCCCGACGACGATGGGGCTTTGTGCGCCCTGGAACGAATCTATCGCCAGCAGGCAAACCTGGGGTTGCTCTACGAGGTCATCTTGCGGCGGGCCGATTTGGCCGACCTGCCCAGCGTCGAGGTGAGCCTGCGGCGCGAGGCCGGCACCCTGGCGACTGGCCTGGCCCGGCAGGACGAGGCCATTGCAGCCTGGGAGCGGGTCTGGACGCTTGTGCCCGGCGACGCCGAGGCCGTGGCCGCGTTGCAGTCGCTCTACCTCGAACTGCGACACTGGGACGATCTGGTGAACCTGATCGAGCGGCGGCTGAGCCGGGATCTGAGCCGAGACGAAGACATCGAGCTGCGGTTCCGCCTGGCGGAGATTCAGCGCGTGGAGTTGGCCAACCGCGATCGCGCCCTCGAATCCCTGGGCCAGGTGCTGGAGCGCGATCCAGACCACGGGCCAAGCATCCAGATCCTGCAGGAGCTGCTGGAGGATCCCGAGGCGCGCATGACGGCCGCCACGCTGCTGGAGCCGGTCTACATTCGGCGCGGCGCTTGGAAAGAACTGGTGGCGATCGATAGCCTGCGCCTGAAATACAGCGAGGATCCAGAGCAGCGCCTGGCCTGGACGCGGCGGATTGCCCAGGTCTACGAGGAGCAGATCGAGGACCTCGACGAGGCGTTCAATTGGTACGGCCGCGTGTTCGAAGAGAAGGCCACCGATCGGGCGGCGCAGGATCAGTTGCTGCGGCTTGGGCCCAAGCTCGGTCGCTGGCGGGATGTGGGCAAACTGCTCGACACCTTCCTCGAAAACGAGCTGTCGAACTCCGACGACGTGTTGGCGCTCGTCCGTATGGCGATCCGGGTCTATGACCAGGAACTCGACGATCGCGAAGCAGCCCGCCGGCACTACCGGCGCTTCCTTGAGGCCCAGCCGGGCGACCGCGCGGCGGCGGAGATCTATGAGGAGGCGTTGGAGCGATGGGAGGCGTGGGGCGAGTTGCGTGATCTGCTCGATGAGCAGGTGCACATGGTCGAAGCGCCAGCGGAACGCGCCGAACTGCTGCGGCGGAGCGCGCGTATCAGCGAGGAGAGCCTGGCACAGGCGGGCGCCGCGGTGGATTCGTTACGTTCCGTATTGGAGATCGAGCCCGACGACGCCCTGTCGGCTGCCGCGCTTGAACACCTGCTGGCTGCGGCGGAACGCTGGGACGATCTGCGCGACCACCTGGTCTGGATGCTGGCGCGGTCAGAGGGAAACACAGCCAAAGACGCGCTTACGCTGGAACTGGCCGATGTGGAAGGGCGGCGCCTTGGACGCGCGGCCAGCGCTGTCGACATGTACGGCGAGGTCTTGGCGCGCACCCCGGGCCATCCCAACGCGATCGCGGCCCTAGAGGGATTGCTGGGCGATCCGGAACTGCGGGCGCGGGTGGCCGAGCTTTTGGAACCGGCCTACCGGACCATGCGCAACCTGCGCAAATTGGCCGACATCATCGAGGTTCGACTGGAGACGGTCGAGGATCCGCCTCGCCGCGTGGCGGCCTTGCGCGAAAAGGCTGCCGCCGAGGCACAACTTGGTCGTCGGGCCGAGGCGCAGGATGCGCTCGGGCGGGCCTGGCTTGAGGATGTGACGGACGCGTCGACCCTGGCCGAATTGGAAAGCCTGGCCGCGGCTGCCAACGACTGGCAACGGCTGGCGACCATCCTCGACAAGGGTATCGAGGCAACCTTGGCTCCTGACCTGCGCGCCGAGCTGTACGCGCGCAAGGCCGTAATTCTTGAGGAGCGACTGGCGGCGCCCGAGCTGGCGATTGCGGCCTGGCACGAGACGATCGCTTCCAAGCCGGACCATCAGCCGGCCTACGTCGCCATCGAACGTTTGCTTGAGGCCGCGGGCCGTGCGGCTGAGTTGACCGAGACCCTGGAAAAGCACGCCGAGGTCGTGGTCGAAGCGAACGAGCGTGAGCAACTGACCAAGCGGGTGGCGGTGTTGCACGAGAAGGTGCTTGGGCAGCCGGAAAAGGCCATCGCCGCTTGGCGTTCGGTCTTGGATCTCGATGAGGGAAGCGCGGAGGCGCTTGATGCCCTCGAACGGCTCTACACCCAGCTTGAAGACTGGACCAGCCTGGCCGAGGTGTTGCAGCGAAAGGTCGAGGCTTGTCACGACGTGGTGACCTTGCGCCGCCTGTACGTCCAAGCCGCCCAACTCCACGACGAGAGGCTGCATGACTCCGCCGAAGCGGCCAGCCAGTTGCGCGCGATCTTGGACATCGATCCCGACGATGCCGAGGCGCTTGAGTTCATTGGCAACATCTATGCCCGCGAGGGAAAGCACGCCGAACTGGTGGACGTCCTCGATGCTCGGGCGCGAGGGGCCAGCGCGGCCAAGGAGCGAGATGCCCTGGCGATGCAGGCGGCTCAACTCGTGCAGAACGAGCTTGGCGACGTACGCGCTGCCGTCGAACGCTATCGGATCATCCTTGACCGAACACCCGGCCATGAGCAGGCCCGTGCGGTTCTGTGGGATCTGTCGCGCCACGAAGACCATCGCGCGCCGGCCATTGCGGTGCTGGAGCCGGTGCTGCGGGCAGGGCAGGAATGGCGGTCGTTGGTGGATCTCCTCGAACTGCGTCTGCCCGGCGAAGACGATCCGGCGCGGCGTTTGCTGACGCTGGCCGAAATGGCGCGGGTGGCGGAACAGGATCTTCACGACCCAGCCGCGGCTTTTGCCATCTGGGCGCGCGCTTTGGCCGAGAACGCCAGCGACACCGGCGCGCGCGAGGCTTTGGAGCGTCTGGCGTCTGCCCAAGGCGTGCTGGCCGACTTGGCCAAGGTCTACGAAGAGCGTCTGAAGGACAGCTTCGACACCGATGTGCAGCGCTGGCTGGCTTCACGCCTGGCCGGCCTGTACGAGCAATCGTTGGCCAATCCGGAACGGGCGGTTGAGCTGTGGCGCGAGGTCGCGGGCATGCCGGACAGCGAGGTCGAGGCGCTTGGACACATGGAGGTCCTTCTGCGCGGGCTTGGCCGATACTCCGATCTCGAAGGGGTGCTGGTCCGCCAGGCCGAGATTGCCTTGCACGGGCCAACCCAGGCTGACCGATGGGCCGTCCTGGGCGAGCTGCGTCTGCAACACCTGTCCGATCCAGATGGGGCGATCGAGGCATTCCGGTCGGCCGTGGAACGCGTGCCCACACAGGACGCGGCACTGGCCGCTTTGCGCGCGATGGCGGCCGGCGCTGAGCCGCCCTTGGCTGTGCTCGACATCTTGGAACCGCTGGCTGAGGCGCGTGGTGATTTCGTTGAGCTGGCAGGCCTGGCGCAGGCCCGGCTGCTGCGCACCGAGGATGCCGCCGACCGGGCTGGGCTGTGGCGGCGCATCGCCGAGCTGGCGGAAACGCGTCTTGACGATTTGCCGCGCGCGGTGGATGCCCTGGGCCACGCCTTTAAGGAAGATCCGCACGCCTTTGAAACCGCGGATCAGATCGAACGCGTGGCGGAGCGGGCGGGAACTCCGGTCGAGGCGGCGACCCGGCTGGCAGCTGTACTGGATGCGCTGGACGGATCGGCCTTGGTCGAGATGGGCATGCGGGCCGCGCGCCAGTACCTTCTGGCCGGAGGCGCGCAGAATCAGCAGGCGGCCGAGCGGCTCTATTTGCGGGTTCTGCAAGCCGAGCCCGAGAGCGCGGCTGCGCTGGAGGCGGTGGAAGCGCTTTATCGCGGTCGAAACGATGGCCAGAAGCTGGCCGCGATTCTGGAGCGGCGAGGAGCCATGGAATTGGATCCGACGATCCGGCTGGCGATCTACGGTGAGGCCGCCAAGCTGCACGAGGAGCGCGGCGATGATGCGATGGCCATCGCGGCCTGGCGGGCGGGGCGAGAAGGTGATGAGTCCAATCTGCAGTCGCTCGACGAGCTGGCGCGTTTGTATGAGAAGACCGGTCAGCTTGAGGGATTGGTCGAGACGCTGACGGAGAAGTCGCAAGTGATCGAGGACAACGCCCAGCGTGCGGCCCTGTATGTGCGCATTGGCACGCTCAAGGCCGGGCCATTGGCCGACCTTGACGGTGCCGCCGCGGCCTTCCGCGAGGCGCTTGACCTTGCCTCTGAAGATGCGGTGGCCCTTGCCGCTTTGGCCGACATCGAGGAGAAGCGCGGGGATTTCGCCTCGCTTGAAGAGGCGCTCTTGCGCCAGTTGTCCGCCACGAGCGGTCTCGGCTCGATTCCTGTCCTGACCCGCCTGGCGCGCAATGCGGCCACCGGCCTCAACGACGCGGATCGCGCGCTGGTGTACCTGCACCAGGTGCTGGAAGCTGATGGCGAGAATCGCGAGGCCTTTGCCGAAACCGAGCGCATCTTGGCCTCGCTTGAACGCTGGCACGAGCTGGTCGATGTGCTGGAACGTCGGGCGGAGATCGAAGCCGGGGCTGGTCACGCCGAGGCAGAACTGGCTTGTCGCGTTTCAGTGGCCAGCATCTGGGGCGAGAAGCTGGGCGCGACAGACAGTGCGCTACAGGCACTGCAGGCCGTTCTGGCCCGCAATCCGCGGCATTTTCCGTCGCTGCTGGCGGTGGCAAAGATCCACGAAAGCGAGGAACGCTGGCCCGAGGCGAGCGACGCTTTGAAGAAGGCGACCGAGGCGGCTTCGGTGCCGCAGGAACGCGCCGCCCTCTTGTGCCGCATGGCCAAGGTGCGGGCGGCCGACGGCGCCCCGACCGACGAGATCGCCGCGCTCTACCACTCGGCCTTGGACCAGGATCCCACCTGCCTCGGCGCCGTTGTGGCCTTGGAGGAGCTGGCGCGGGCGGCGAACGATTCGGGGCAACTGGTGAAACTGTTGGAGGCGCGTGAAGGGCTTGAGACTGACGAAGGCAAACGCAAGGCGCTGCTGGCGGAGATAGCGTCACTATATCTCGGGCCATCGGCCGCGCCGGATCGGGCCGTGGGCGCGCTGGAACGATTGCTTGCGCTGTCGCCGGCAGATGTGGGGGTTCAGGAGAAGCTGGGTACGGCGTTGATTGTGGCGGGTCGAGTTGATGAGGGCGAATTCGCGCTGTCACAGTTGGCGGAGCAGTTCGGCCGGGCCAAGCAGCCCAAGAACGTGGCGCGCTTGCAGGTCCTTCTCGGTGGGTTCGCCGAGACGCGGGGCGATCTGGCCGCGGCCAAACAGCGTTTTTTGGCCGCGTATCAGATTGACCCCACTCAGGCACCCACACTGGCCGCGCTGGCGCACCTGGCAGTCGCGCAAAATGACAGTGAAAACGCGCGCAAGTACTACCGGACTTTGCTTCTGCAAAGCTTCGATGAAAAGGCGGTGGGTCTGACTAAGTCGCAGATCTATCTTGCGCTGGGCAAGCTGCACCAGGAGGCAGGCGAGCTGCCCAAGGCGCGCAACATGTTCGAGCGCGGGCTGGAAATCGACAGCCGGAACGAGGCCTTGCGGCAGGCGCTGGCGAGTCTACCCAAATAGCTATTTACAGAAGGCGCCACCAAGATTGCGGGCGTTGTCGCTCAGGCTTTGCAGGACCAACAGATTGGACTCGCCGCCTATCTGAAATAGGCGGCGAATCGTGGGCGGTTCTACTTCAGGAGCCGCCCGCGCAGCAGTTCGTGTTGGCGCCACATCTCGTCGGGCATGCGCGTGCCGAAGCCGTCGAAGAAGGTCCCCACCGCGTCGATTTCGGCCAGCCAGTCCTGGCGGTTGATGGCGAAAAGCTTGTCCATGGCCCCGTTCGGCATGCTCAAGCCTGTCATGTCGATGTCCTTCGTGTTGGGCAGGTAGCCGATGGGTGATTCCACGGGCTGAACTTCGTCTCGGCAGCGGGCGAGGATCCACTCCACGATGCGCAGGTTCTCGCCGAAGCCCGGCCAGAGGAACTTGCCTTTGTCATCGGTGCGGAACCAGTTGACGTGGAAAATCTTGGGCTGGAATTTCACCCGCGCTCCCATGTCCAGCCAGTGTCCGAAGTAGTCGGCCATGTTGTAGCCACAGAAGGGCAGCATGGCCATCGGGTCGCGCCGAACCTCGCCTAGGGCACCGAACTGGGCCGCGGTTCGCTCGCTCGCCATGCTGGCGCCGACATACACGCCGTGGTTCCAGTCGAGCGCTTCGTAGACCAAGGGCGCCAGGGTGGCGCGGCGCCCGCCAAAGATGATGGCATCGATGGGCACGCCGTGGTGCTGATGGTAGCGGAAGGAGTGGGTCGGGCAATTGGTGAATGGCGCGGTAAAACGGCTGTTGGGGTGGGCGGCCAGAACGGGGTTCCCGTCTTTGTCCTTGAGGCCCGGTTTCCACGGGAGTCCCTGCCAATTTAGGGCCTCCGCCGGAGGCGGATCGTCATGACCTTCCCACCACACCGTCCCGTCGGGCTTCAGCGCGACGTTGGTGTAGATGGTGTCGCGGTTGATGGTGGCCATGGCGACCGAGTTGCTGCGCATGTTGGTGCCGGGCACCACGCCGAAAAAGCCCATCTCGGGGTTGACCGCCCACAGGCGGCCGTCGGTGTCCACCTTGATCCAGGCAATGTCGTCGCCCACCGTCCAGATGCGGTAGCCCTTTTCCTTGAGGCCATCGGGGGGCAGCAACATGGCCAGGTTGGTCTTGCCGCACGCGCTGGGGAAGGCCGCGGCGACGTACTGGATGCGGCCATTGGGTTCCTCGATGCCGAGAATGAGCATGTGTTCGGCCAGCCACTTTTCCCGCTGGGCCTGCACGCTCGCGATGCGCAGGGCGAGGCACTTCTTGCCCAGCAACACGTTGCCGCCGTAGCCGCTGCCCACCGACCAGATGGCGTTGTCTTCGGGGAAGTGGAGAATCAGGCGGCGGTTGACGTCGAGGTCAGCCTTGCTGTGCAGGCACCTGGTGAACTCGCCTTGCGGGCCGAGCGCGTCCATCACCTCGGTGCCCATGCGGGTCATGATGCGCATGTTGAGCACGACGTAGATGCTGTCGGTCAGCTCGACGCCGATCTTGGAAAACGGCGAGCCCACCGGGCCCATGGCAAAGGGCACCACGTACATGGTGCGACCCTTCATCGCGCCGGTAAAGTACTCACGGGCCTTGGCATAGGCCTCACGTGGGCTCATCCAGTTGTTGGTCGGCCCGGCGTCGCCCTGGAAGCTGGTGCAGATGTACGTCAGGTGCTCGGTACGCGCCACATCGTTGGCTGCCGTGCGGTGAAAGGTGCAGCCTGGCAGCTTGTCTTGGTTGAGCTGCGAGATTTCGCCGGTCTTGAGTGCCTCGGCGGTGAGTTGTTTCCGCTCCTCGTCGCTGCCGTCGCACCAGTGAATACTCTCGGGCTGGCACATGGCGGCCATGGCGTTCACCCAGTCTTGAACATGCGCGTATTTGATCATGGGACGTGTTTTCTGACACGAACCGAGCGCCAGGGTCAACAGCGCGTGCTACTTCACCGCCGGTCGGTCAGATTTTCCGCGCACCAGATCCGCGGGATAGCGGGTGCGGTTGACCTCCAGCTTGGCGCGCATGGCTGCGACGGGATCGGCGCCGATACGGTCGCACAGCAGCAGTAGGGCTATTCCCACGTCGCCGATCTCGGACAGGATGCGCGCCCGGCGTTCTGGGTCTTGCGATGCTGCGTCGGCCTGCTGGTTGGGAATCCAGCGGTACTCGGCCAGCAACTCGCCCGCTTCAGAGGCGAGCAGCATGGCCAGGTTCTTAGGATCGTGGAATTGCTGCCAGTCGCGCTCGGCCACGAATTGGCGAAGTTGACCAAGCAAGGCTTGCAGTTCGTCCATCGGTGTCGCTTCAGCGCGGGTTCTGGCAGTGCTCCGCCGCCAGCTTGGCCGCGACCGATACCGATTCATCCTTGCTTTGCCCGGCCGCGCGCAAGGCCGCGGCGCCCACTCCGGGATCGCACAGCTTGCCCAGGGCTTGCACGGCTGCCTTCTGCAGCGAGGGGCGCGAATCGGTGGCCAGGATCGCGGCGGCCGCCGCGGCATCTTTGCCGCCAATCGTGGCCAGCGCCATCACAGTCTCAGTGGCGGTGCCTTCCAAGGAAAGGTCCGCCTGCGATTCGGTTTGCAGGTGCTTGAGAACCGCCGCCATGGGCGCCACGGTGCGCGGATCCTTCATCTCAGCCAGCAGGCGTGCCGCCAGCGAGCGCATGTCCGCGCTTTCAGGCAGGCGCTTGAGCACGTGCACCAGCAGGGCCGAGGCGCGCCGGTCACGGCAGCGGGCCAGTCCGACCAGCGCCGCCATGCGAATGTCCTCCACGTCCTTTTGGTAGGCGCGAAGCATGAGGTTGTTGCCCTCCAGCACGCACAGATCGCCGAGCGCGGATATCTGGGCGCGCCGGACCGCCGGCCACGGCTCTTGCTTGGCGGCCGCGATGATCTCCGGGGCGACCGACTTGTCACGGCGTTGGCCGAGGGCCAGGGTCGCGGCCTCGCGGGAGCGCGGATCGCTATCCTTCAAGGCAGCGCGCAAGGCCGTCCCTGCCTCTGGGTCGGTGACGCCGCTGAGCTCGCGCGTGGCGAAAAATCGCAGCACGCTGTCGGTTGCGCGGGCACGGAAGGCCACCAATTCGGCACTGGCGGCGGGGCTGTGGATCATGCCAAGTCCCTGGATAGCGCGGGCTTGCTCCTCGAAGCTGGGCGCGTCTTGAAGCGTGGCGCGCAGGGTTTCGACAGCAGGAGCGGCTTGCGCAGGTTCGCGGCCGGCCGCAGCCGCGACCACGAAAAGCAGGTCAGCGCGCTCGGCGTGGGCCGAAGCCGGTACCTGGGCGAGGGCGTCGAGGGCGGCCTGGGCCAAGGGTGGTTTGGCGCCGGCGGCTGTCTCGCGCAAGCCCGCGCGCAAGGCGGGCGACCCCTTGCCCAGGGCCGCCAGCAGCGCCTTTCGCGCTTCGGGCTGGGCGAGCAAGGCCAATGCCCGGCCCGCGCGCAATCGATCCGCATCGCTGCGCTTGGGGTCGGCAAGAAGTGCGGCGATCGCCGGCACGGGTGGTTCCTGCAAGCGAGCCAGAAGCCCGAAAACGATCTTCTCTTCGTCGGGGGTTGCCGCGACCAAGCTTGCGGCCAACGCCGCGGCCAGTTCAGGAGAAATAGACAGCGGCCCGGCCGTGCTCGCCGGCAGCAGAGCAGCCGCGGTCTCGACCAGACAGGCGCGCCCTTGTCCTGCCGGACTGCTGGTCAACGCGGCCGTCACCTTGTCGAGAGCGGCGGCGCCCAGCGAGACCAGCAAGGGTCGGCGGGTTTCGCATGAAGTGCCAGCGGCCAGGTCAGCCACCAGTCGGTCAGCCGCCAGCGGGCCGTCGATTTCGGTCATGACAGCCATGTCGGTGATGGCCATGGCTCCGCGACCGGAGGTGACATCGCGGATCATCACCGTCAGGCAGCTCGCCGCGACGGGTTTGGGCAAAACAATCGAAAAGGGCTGCGCAAAGCGCTTCGCGCCACCGTCTGAGTCTTCGACCAGGTCAACGTCCAGACTCTGGTCGGCGCCGCGACCGAAAAGCAAGGTCAGACGGCGGGGCCGGGCCGCAGAGGAGAAGGCCTGTGCGCTCCGCGTGTCGCCGGGCAGAATCCTGAGGCCGGTGATGTCGAAGCCCGCGCTCGACCGCGCGGTGAAAAATTCGCCCCGACCCTGGTGCGCATCGGCTGTCCACACCGTGGTGGGATCGCTGTCATTGACCGCCGCGGGCGCTGAGAGTCGGCGCGCATCGCCTTGCGCTCCTGCTGAACTGGAGGCGGCGTGGAAGTGAAACCCACCCATGGGCTTGCCCGCCAGCGCACCGCCCCGGTGGGCTTTGATCGTCGACGGCGCGGCGCTGGGCAGGGCAGGAGGCTCCGGCCGAAAATGATGGCTACCGAAATCCCAGGCCCGCTTGAACAACTGCGCGGGCACGCCGTCACAACGGGAAAGGCGAGCGGCGCTCTGGAACTCCTCGATGCCCTTCTCGATCACCACGAGCTGCAGCGAGGTCTCGCCGTCAACGTCGCGTGCGCCGGCCTCATCCCACCAGATGACGTTCTTGGCAGGCAGTTCGGCGACCCAGACCTCTTCCCGCTTGGGACCCTCGCCCATGATCGGGATGCGCACCTCCAGAACTCGGTGACCGGTCACCGTGACATGCCTGACGAGTGGCTGGCCGCGCTTCTCGCCTGGCGTCTTGGGCGTGAAGCTGGCTACCGCTTTGCCGCCATCGCGGATTTCGATGGCGCCATTGGCATCGCTGGCTGCCTCCCAGGCGAAAGCCGGGCAAGGCTGCGCGAGCAGAAGCAGGGCGGCAGGGAGGATAGTGAAGGCGAATTGGCGGGGTGAAAGCACGATGACAGTTCGATAGCGCTTGGGCTCCCGCGGGTCAAGCGAGGGTGTTTGGGCTCGGTCAGAACGTGCGTGCGGGTCCGGGCTACAGGCCCTCAAGCGGATCGTTCGAGATGGCCTTCTTGGCTCTTGCGGCGCGTGTTTGTTCCTGCGCTCCCTCAGCCGCCACCATGCGCTCCCGCCAGGTCTTCACAGCCGGGTTGGAAGGAGCCTGCGCGATCAGGGCTCGGAATGCTGCGGCAGCCTCGGCCCACTTCTTTTCAGCGAAAAGCTTTTCGGCCTTGCGCACGCGCTCTTCAAGCGAGACGGAATCCTTGTCCTTGCCGACATCCTTCTTGTCTGCGGACGCCTCGGCGGCGGCGCTGGCAGCAGGCTCGCGCATCGGCGCCTGGGACTTGGCCCGGTCGGCAGATGGAGCTGGCTCGTGCGGGGCGCTGTCCAGTTGATCCTCGTAAATCGGGGCCCGTTTGGCCTTCTTGGCTGCGGCTGGTGGAGCCACGGCAGGTGACGCCATCGAGGCGGGCGCCGGGGCAGGGCGGGGCGGGGGCGGTTCGGCCCAACGATTCGACGCTCCGACACCGGCACCGACGGCCTCAGAAGGGGCCGCAGTCACGGAATCGACCGCCGGGCTTGCCTCAGGCTTGCGGACACGGGCCAACGGCGCCGTCTCCTTTTCAGCCGCTGGCGCCTTGTTGGGCGCGGGCGCGGCAAGCCCTCCTTTGCTCGACCTGGCCTCGCCGCTCGGAGCCCGCGCCTGCGCCTCTTCGACCTGGCCGAAGAGGTCATCATCGCTAAGTCGAGCCGATCGTCGTCCGACGGCGGGCAGGTTGCTGGGCACTGGTGTCGCCGCGCGGGGCTTTGCAAGTCCAGCAGCGCGCCTCGACTCGCCGCGCGCCCCCTCATAGGATTCGGCCGCTGCTTTCTTGTCGATCCGGTGTCCCAACAGTGGCAGCAGCGCCGGCTTGCTCTCTTCCTCGGGCGGCGAAGCAGCGGGCTCAGCCGCAACCGGCACAAGTGTCTCCGTCGCAGCCGGTTTCTGCTCGGGAAGCACCTGTGGGTTGTTGAGAACCCTGACCAGCAACACCACGGTTGCCACGCTCGCCGCGCCCAGGGCGGGAGCCAGCCACGGCGTATGCCAAAGACGCCACCAGAAATTCTTGGCAACATGGGAACCCTGGGAGGATTCCCAAACCCTCCCGCGGGTGGCCGTCGCCTCGTTCGCAGCGGCAGTCACGCGACCAGCGGCTGTCGCCTTGTTCGCTACGGCAGCCTCGGCAGCCGCGAGAATCTGTGCATGCACTCGCGGCGGCGGTTCTTCGGCTAGCGGCCCGCGCAGGGCCACCCGCGCATGTCCCAGCGTGGAAGACATGGCCTTCACCTCGGCGCCGCACGAGGCGCAGCCGTCGACATGCGCGAGAAACTCCCGGCGTTGCTCGGCTGGCATTTCCTCATAGAGGAAATCGACCAAGAAATTGGAGACGTCACTGCACTTCATGGCACTTCCTCGGCCGCAACGGCACCGGCGCGTGCTCCAGCCGCCTCGTGCAATTCACCCAGGTTGGACCGCAGCCGTTCCAGGGCATAGCGCATGCGGCTCTTGACGGTGGGCTCGCTGGCGCCCACTTGCGCCGCGATTTCCGCAAACGACATGTCCATCACCTCCCGCATCAGGAAGACCTCACGCTGCTCGACTGGCAATTCGCCAACCGCGCGGTCGACCAGCGACGCGATCTCGCGGCCCATCGCCGCCTGCTCCGCATCACCCGAATTCGCCGCGATTCGATCAATGCGCCGCAAACCCGAACCCTCCTCGCCCGCCTTGGCCTGATCCAGCGATTCGGCCTGGCGGAATTCGGCGCGCCGGGCCTGGTCCGTACACAAGTTGCGCGCGATGGTGAAGAGCCAGGTGGACACCTTGGCCGTGGGTTGCCAGTCGGCCGCGCTCTTCACCACGCGCAGAAAAACCTCTTGCAGAAGATCCTCGGCCGTCGCCTTGTCCCGTACGAAACGCCGCAGGAAATTCCACAGACGCTTCTCATGACGGGCCACCAGCTCGCCAAACGCGGCCAGATCGCCTTTTTGGTAGGCAGCCATGAGAGCCTCATCGGTCATGGGCAAGGCCGCAGTCTACAGGTGACTGCCGCCTCGCCCAAGTCCATCGGCTAAAACTGTTGCCAGCCCGACGGGGGGCGGGCGAAGTGCGACACGGGAAACGGGTCGGCCGTGCGACGCAGATGGGAATCATCCGAACAGCACCAGGGGCCGTCCACGTCGATGCCCATCGCAATCAGCCCAGAGCGATCGTTGTAGCGCAGACCGAGCAGCGCAGCCGGCTCGCTCTGATTGGCACGAACGAATTCGACTTCTTGAATTTCCGACGCGACGGCTTCGCCGAATTCGGTGCCCAGGCCCGGGCGCGACCGACGCGGGGCGGCCCCGGCTTTGGCCGCTGGTGCTGCACGGTCCGCACTCATCTCGGACGGCGCTGCAGCGCTCGCGGAAGGGGCTGCGGCAGGTTGGTCAGCCCCGGCGCCGTAGCCTTCAAGCCGACCCTCCCGGCTGTCGCGGTAGGGACTTGACGGATAGACGGGGCGCGGGGCGGGCCGGTACTGGCGTTCCGGGAAGATCGCCACACCGATGACGCCCACGTTGCGCGGGCTGCCCACGCGCGCCGCGTAGGAATCAGCCACCGACGAGAACCTGAAGGCCGCGGCCTGCGCCTGCGAGAGCCGCCAGCCGTCGATGTCGACCTGACCCCAGGCGGGAACCAGGTAGCCGCGCTTCCTGGCAAAATCGCCGGGCTTGCCGTCGATGACGTCGCGACCGTCCACTGAAACCACGGCTTCGACCCGATGGCCCGTGTGGTTGTTCACGCGAATGGTGTAGCGATCACCGAGCTGGCCAAGTACGAAAGTTTCACCTTCGTGCCAGAAAGTTTGCGCGCGGTTTCCGTCCACCAGGACCTCAACCGCGTAGCCCCCAGAGGCGGGTCGCAACGGCCGACTTTCTGCGTTGCGGGTCGGTGCCGCGCAGGCGACGAATCCAGCCACGGCAAGCGCAATGCGACTGGTGCGAACAAAACTGCAAGAGATCTTCGAGTTCTTCTTCATGGCAACCCTCCTGTCCTGTTGAACGCAGAAAGGGCAAAAAAGATCTCGCCTCTGTTTTCAGCAACCCCGGGTGCGGGCCAGCGTGACGAGGTACAGCGCGAGATCGACTGGATCGGACGATGTGAGGGGCAGGCCGGTCACGAACCCCGGTTTGGCCACGCGGTCGTCCACAGGCGCAGCGGGCGCAAAGCTGCGCAGGCGTGCCAGCGTCCTTTCCAGGTTGGCGTGGCTGGCCGGCTGCTTGTCAGCGCCGAGAAAGCGATAGTCGACCCGCCGTTCGTAGAGGATCGCATCGGGCTGGCCGTCATTTCGCTGCAGCAGCAGAAAGGCCTCGCGGGTTTCCTCGGTCCTCACCGACTGCTTCTGGACCTTGCTGGTCAGAAGCATGCCGCCCGAAAGAACGGCCTTCTTGATGTCTATCTGGCGCTCGGTGGTCTTGACGGTCTCGCTGGTTGTCGTCACGCGCACGCCGCGCTGAATGAGCGAGATTGCGGTGCCGGCACAGGCGTGGGTGCCGCCCTTCCCGTCGATGAAGGCCAGGCCGCCGTCCGCCCATTCGATGCCTCGAACCAACACCCGGTCGTCGTCGCTTGGCACGGTCAGCGGGTCGCACGAGAAGGCAGCAAAGCCCAGCGACTCGAACCCGGCCACAAGCGGGCCGACCTGATCAGCCTTGGCTGCGTTCAGGAGCACGCGCGGCAGGGTTCCGGCCAGCCGACGCGAAAAATCAGCGGGCGGAAGACCGGCCAGCTCAGCCGCCCGCGTTCGAGCCAAGGGATCAACAGGTGCGCTCGCGATGACAACAAGCATGGCAGTCCTCGGTTAGCGACCATCTAACCATAGGCACAGGTTCTGGCTCCATGATTCCTTCGGTGACGTCGAGAGGTTAGGCGCCGACTGGATGAAATCAATTCGATCCGCAGTAATCCTACTGGCTTGGTGGACATGGGTTGCTACACTCAGAAAAACGACTGACGCGGGTTGCGGGCCAAGGACGATGGATTCGAAATGACGTTCAAGAAGACACCTGGAGGAAGCATGAGAACTTCGCACACATGGATTCTTGGAGCACTTTTTGGCGCGGCAGGACTTTGGATCGGCTGCTCTTCGGATGGCACCGGGTCCGTGCCGTTCGGTCCGTTGGCTGGCGGCGCCGGTGGCACCGGGCAACCCGCGACGACGCAGGGCGCGTCAGACACCGGCGGATCGGCAGCTTCTGGCGGAACAGTTGTGGCAACCACAAGTACGGGCGGAGAAACGAGTGTCGGCGGGACGCCGGAAACGGGAGGAACTACCGGCGCGGCTGGAAGTCCTGCCACGGGTGGAACCCCGACCACGGGCGGAAACACGCCGACCACGGGCGGAATCCTGGCCACAGGCGGGACACTGACCACTGGCGGAATTCTGGCCACGGGCGGAACCGCTGCCCCAGGCGGAGCCTCGGCCACGGGAGGAACCCTGGCCACTGGCGGAAGAACGGATTCCGGTGGAACCACCAGCGCCGGCGGGACAACGGGCGCAGGTGGAATGGAGCGCACGGGCGGCCGCACCGGCGTGGGTGGCAAAAGCGGCGCTGGCGGTAGTACGGGCGTTGGCGGCGTAATTGGCAGCGGTGGTGCGGGCGGCGGCTCGGGCGCCGGCGGCGCCACGGGATCCTTCTGGCCCTCGGACTACAAGTCCACCGTTGGCAGCAGCGGGATGAATCAGGGACTGAACTGCCTGAGTTCATGCCACAGCCACGGGTTCGCCTTTGGCGGGACCGTCTACGACGCCGCTGGAAAGGAGACGGCCGGTGTCCAGATCGGGATCAAGCTGGCGAGCGGCCAGTTCTATTCCGTATTTTCGGGCACGACCGGGAACTTCTACACCAAAGGCTCTGGCGTCAATCTAGCCGGAGCTGACATCCGCGTGCGCGACGCCAACGGCGAGAGGCAGATGCCGATAACACCCACGTCCACCGGCGCCTGCAACGGCTGTCACGACGGTTCTGCCAACCCGCGCATCTCAGCGCCGTAGTGCTCCCAGAAACCCACACGCCGGGCTGGCCCTGCGGGCTCGGCGAATCATGCCACCGTGGCAACCAACCTCGACCGGATGATCCTTTCGTCTTGGGTCAGCAACGTTGCGCCCTGGATCCGAGCCGTGGCCACCAGGATCCGGTCGGCCGGATCGCGATGGAACGAATCCGGCAACGCCGCCACCTCGGCGGCGACAGCGGGCGAGATTCCGCAGCGCCTCACCAGGGGCTCCGCTGCGGCCCCTTCGAGCCATTCGCGCAGGGGAACATCCAATTCGATGCGGCCGAGCGAGAACAGCGTGGCGATCTCCCAGAGACTGATTTCGGACACCAGAGCGGGATTCTGGGGCGAGACCTTGGCCAGACGCCGCTGCTGCGCCGTCGATAGCCTGCTCTCGCCGTTGATCCACCACCACCAGACGTGGGTATCCAGCAGGACGGTCACCCACGCCCCGCCAGCGCGTCCCAGTCTCCGGCCGGCAGAACGGGTGCAACGATGTCACCACTCGTGCGCCCCTTTGCGCGCAGGGCGTGCTGCGGGAACTTCGCCCGGCTCGCGGGCTCGGAGCGCACGATGTTCACAACCAGGCGCCCGCGTTTTGAGATGGCCACTGGTTCGCCTGTTCGCGCCACGTCATCCATAATCGCAAGGCAGCGCGCCTTGAACAGAGATGCCTGCATTGACTTCATATGACCAGTTTACGTGACCATGTTGGTCTCAGCAATTGCTGGCGCTGCCATTGTTCACCACGCCGCTCTCTGCACCCCCGATGATGCCTCGCGCGCAGGCTCGCGGAGACACGGTGCCTGAGTCTTCCTGGAGTCTTCCTGAATCTTTCCTGGCGAGGCGATACGGCCGCTAGCGCAGTCGAGGATCCGGCACGAGGATCCGGCAGCTAGCCGAGACTCCCGCGACGGTGGTAGTCTGCGATGCAATGCTTTTCAGACGTGTTGCAGTACTTGTGATCCTGGGCTTGGCGCTGGGTCTGGCGTCGGGGGCAAAGGCCGCCTCGCCGGACGCGGACAAGGTGCTGGCCAATCAGCACTTCGAGTCCGGGGTGCGCCACTTTGACTTGGCCGAGTGGGAACCGGCCCTGGTCGAGTTCAAAGAGGCGTATCGGATCACGCCGGACGCCGCGCTTCTTTACAACATCGCCCAATGCCACCGGAAACTGGGCCACGTCGACGATGCGCTGGTTTTCTACAAGACCTACCGGCGGCGAGCCCCAGATGCGGCCAATCGTGTGGAAGTCGACAGGCGCATTGGGGAACTCGAAGCCGAGCAACAGGTGAAGCAGTCGCGGAAAGCCGTGGAGGAGCAGGAGGCGAAGGCAGCGGCTGAGGCAAAGGCGGCCGCGGAGGCGAAGGCTGCAGGGGAGGCGAGAGCAGCGGCGGAAGCAAAGGCAGCGGCCGAGGCGAAGGCAGCGGCCGAGGCAAAGGCGGCCGCCACACCAGCGCAGCCGCCGCTTCCTCTTCCAGTGCCCACCGCAGTCGATGGACCTGCGAGCCCGGCGGCGGTCAGCCCGGCCTCTGAGACCCGCACCGATCTCGTTCAGTCGAATGCCAGCCCACCGCCCGAAGCGACGGACGAGACTTCGATTTTGCACCGCTGGTGGTTCTGGACGGCGGTGGGCGTGGTCGTGGCGGGCGGAGTCACGGGCGCGCTGCTCGCGACACATCACAGTGGCAGCAGCGGCAGCATTTGTTCTGACTGCGCGTTGACATCGGGAGTGGACATCAAATGACTGCAGGTTCTCGCATCCATCTATCGGCTGCCCTGCTGCCTCTGCTGCTCGGCGCCGGCTGCCATTCCGACCAGGCGTCCGACACGGCCATCATCGTGGAGGTCAGCAGCGATCTGGCGGTGCCTACAGAGATCAACCAGGTCTACCTGTTGGCCACAGATCCGCAGGGCACTCCAGTCTTCGAGCATACCTTCGATCTGGGCGTTGGGCAGAATCGCGTCGCGCTGCCCTTCCGCACGGGACTCTATCCCCTGCACAGCAGCAGCACGCCGATTCGCATCGCGGCCGCGGGACAACTCGACGGACAGTCGGTCGTCACCCGCAGTGCCACGCTGTCCTTCGTGGGCGGCAAGAAGGTGGTGCTGCAACTGCCGCTGCTGGCCGTGTGCAAGCCAGTGAAATGCGCGGTCGCCACAACAACGTGCAAGGCGAACGGCAAATGTGAACCCAACAGCGTCGCGCCGTCGGATCTCCCGAACTACGTGCCGAATCAGCCGATTTCTGGCACTGACGCCGCTTCTGCGATTCCGGACGCCGCAACGGCGGACGTTGCGCTGGACGCGGCCGTCGATGGCACCGCCGACCGACAGGCGGATCGCGCGCCGGACACAACGGGCGGCAAGGATGCCTTCTCTGCAGCCGGCGGCGCAGGTGGCACCGACGCGTTCTTCGGCACGGGCGGCGCGATCGGGACGGACGGGGCTGCCGTCGATGTTGGAATCGCGCCGGTGGACGCGCCGGCCGCGGATGTGCTTCCGGATGTGCCGGTCGGCGGCAGCGGCGGAACCGGCGGCAAGACGGTTACGGGTGGGGTGACAGCCAGCGGCGGGAAGACAAGCACGGGCGGCGTGACGACCAGCGGTGGCACGACGGCCAGTGGCGGCAGCACGGGTGGCGTCTTGACCAGCGGAGGGACCACAACAACCGGCGGAACAACAGCGACCGGTGGGACGACTGGCCCCGCTCTGAAGGCACCCGGGGCGCTTTGCGCCGGGACGGGGGAATGTCAGGCGGGGCTGACCTGTCTGGATGGCGTGTGTTGCACGCAAGCGAGCTGCCCGCAGTGCCAGAACTGCGGCGCTGCTGGGACATGCAGCATCACGGTTTCGAGCGCAGAAGACACTACCGGCGCGACCTGCGCGGGAACGAGCGCTTGCAATGTTGCCGGTGCGTGCAAGAAAAAGAGCGGCGAGACGTGCGCAACTACTGCCGACTGTGCCGCGGGGACATGCACCGACAATCGTTGTTGTAGTCAGACCTGCGGGATTTGCCAGGCGTGTACGGGCGCCGGCGGAACTTGCGTCGCGGTGACCAGCGCCGACGACGCGGACACCTGCACCGGCGCGACCACGTGCAACGCCGCTGGCGTGTGCAAGAAGAAGAGCGGCGAAAACTGCACGGCGACTGGCGACTGCGCCACGGGGACATGCACTGACAACCGTTGTTGCAGCCAAACCTGCGGGGTGTGCCAGGCCTGCACCGGGGCCGGCGGAACCTGCGTGGCGGTGACCAGCGCTGACGACGCGGACACCTGCACCGGCGCGAACACCTGCAGCGCCTCGGGAAGCTGCGGGCTGAAGAGCGGCCAGGCGTGTACACCGCCTGGCAACTGCGCCGCGGGGACATGTACCGACAATCGTTGTTGCAGCCAGACCTGCGGCGTCTGTCAGGCCTGTACCGGGGCCGGCGGAACCTGCGTGGCGGTGATTAGTGCCGACGACCCCGACAGTTGCACGGGCGCGAATAGCTGCGACGGCACCGGGGCGTGCAAGAGGAAGAACGGTCAGGCGTGTACGACCGGCACGGATTGTGTCTCTGGCACCTGCAACGCCAACGTTTGTGGCCCGGCGGTGGCCACCCGGTGTGCCGGCCTGGCGCCGACCTGCGGGCCGTTGGGGACCGGGGACTGCTGCGCGAGCCTGCCGGTCACTGGCGGAACCTTCTATCGCAGCTACGACGGCGTGGACTATACGGACAAGAGCTACCCGGCAACGGTGGCTGACTTCTATCTCGACAAGTACGAGATCACGGTGGGACGATTTAGGCAGTTCGTGAATGCGGGCATGGGAACGCAATTGAGTCCGCCAGCAGATGGCGCGGGACTGCATCCGCTGATCCCGGGGTCGGGCTGGAACTCAACGTGGAAGACGAATCTTACGGCGAACACGGCTGCGCTGACTACCGCCCTGAAGTGCTCTTCTGGCTATCAGACCTGGACCGACGCGCCGGGGGCCAACGAGAGCAAGCCGCAGAACTGCATAGACTGGTATGAGGCATTCGCATTCTGTGCGTGGGACGGTGGCCGGCTGGCGACCGAGGCGGAGTGGAACTACGCTGCCGCCGGCGGCAGTGAGCAGCGGGCCTATCCCTGGTCGAATCCGCCAACGTCTACGACTATTGATGACAGCTACGCGGTCTACTGCGGCGGATCATGCAGCAGTACACAGAACGCGGGCTCGAAGTCGCCGAAGGGCGACGGGAAGTGGGGCCACTCCGACCTGGCCGGGAACGTTTGGGAGTGGACACTCGACTGGTACACGAGTCCTTATCAGGCTCCATGCAATAATTGTGCCGATCTGACAGCCGCCTCCACCCGGGTGATCCGTGGCGGCAGCTTCTACAGCGACGCCTCGGACCTCCGGTCGGCCTACCGCCACTACGGCGGCAACCCCGATTACCACGACGACGGCATTGGGGCGCGTTGCGCCAGGACCAGTTTATAGAATACGGCACGCGTTTCGCATAAAACTGAATCATCGTAACCCTTGAACCTTGACTCTTGAACCCTTGACCTCCGTCGACGACCAAAACGATGCCCGGCCCGCCAAAGAAGATGCTGGCGGCCAACCCGAACGCCCGGCGGGCCGCCGACCCCCGCCGGCCGCGCCGGTAATCGCGCTGCGCATGGAGGGCCTTCTCACCTGGACCGCGGAACGCGTGGCCAAATTCCCCCGCGATCACAAATTCACCGTCGGTGACCGCTTGCTAGAAACCTGTCTCGACATCATGGCCGCGCTCACCGAAGCCGCCTACCGCCGCGACAAGCAAGCGGTCCTCGCGACCGCCTCGCGCGGCCTGGTGCGCGCGCGAATTCTCGCGCGCCTCGCCCGCGTCCTGCTCTGTCTGTCAGAAGCCCAGCACCTGCACTTCGTGCGCGAGAGCGACGAGGTCGGACGAATGCTCGGGGGCTGGATCCGGTCGGGCGCTTCAAGGTAGATTGCCCCAGTCCGGCGCCCGCATGGGCCGGACGGCGGAGCGCGGGACGCCTCCAACCGGGTGATCCGTGGCGGCAACTTCAACAACGACGCCTCGAACCTCCGGTCGGCCAACCGCAACAACAACAACAACCCCGATAACCACAACAACAACATTGGGGCGCGTTGCGCCAAGACCGTGGGACATCCTGGCCGCCAGGACGTCGAGAGCCGGCGAGATCACGGTCCCGCCGGGAGTGACGATCCACAGTCCACCCGCCTTCCGCCGCGCCCCCCGGGGGCGCGAACAGTGCCAGCGGCAAGAATGTCGCTGGCCCCTCCCAGGGCCGAGCCGGATTCCGGCCGGCCCGGGAGGTTTCTTATGAATCGTCCAGCGGCGATCGGGAAAACGCTAGGTCCTGCAGGGCGCGGCGGCAGAGCGTGCGGGTGTGTCCGTGGCTGGCGTGGGCTAGCCAGGCGCGGATCCGGGCGCCCACTTCCTCGGGACCGATCGCGCCACAGGCGTACAACTGCTGCATGAACCGCACGCGCGCCCGGAAGTGCTGCAGGTTTTCGGAACGCAGCTTGACCACGACGGCGTCGCCCCGCCGGCGAAGCACGAAACCGAGAAACGCGACCGACTCCGTGGTCTGGTGCAAACGGCACTTGGACGGATGCAGGCGCAGGCGAAGGGCGTCGCAGCGTGCTTCGATTGCCTGCCAGGCCGCGCGCAGGCGGCCGGGGTCGTCGTCGAATACGAGAATGTCGTCGCAATAGCGAACGAAGGTCCCCAGCCCCAGGTGCGATCCGATGAGATGATCCACCGGCGTCAGCATCATGTTGGCCCAAATTTGCGATGTCAGGTTGCCGATGGGCAGGCCGCGCGGACGCTCGAACGGGGTGAGCAGATCGTCGCCGGGGAAGCGAAACATCGTGGGTTCAACATGGGCGGGCGCCGACACGATCCGTTGGGTGACAGCCCACCAAGGCTCCGGCGTGAAACGGCGGAGCAGGTCAAGCAAAACGGCGTGGTCGATGGACGGGAAGAACTTTGCGATGTCGAGACGCAACACCCAGCGGTGGTGCCTGGCCAGCTCGGCCGCGGTTCGCAGGCAGCGGTGCGTGCCGAAACCCGTGCGGCACGCGAAGGACTGCGGTGCGGACCAGCGATCGATTCGGGGCAACGTCGCCGCAACCAACAAATGCTGCACGACCCGGTCGCCAAAGGGCAGCGCCGAGATGAGCCGGGGTTTGGGCTCGTGGATCCAGAACCCGCGCGGCCGCGACGGGTACCAGGTGCCCGCTGCCAGCTCGCGGGCCAGGCCCAGCGCACAGCACTCGGCATCCAGCATGAAGCCGGCCACGTCCGCGCTGTGCCGCTTGCCGCGGGCAGCCCGCTGCGCGGCGGCCAGGACTTCGGGCAAGCCAGGGGCGGGGAACGTGATTTCCCGCGCAAGCACAAGTTCACCGTCGGCGATCGAAATTGTCGTATCACCGACACGACAATTCCCAGAACGGCGCCCAGGGTGGTACCAGAGTATTCCTGGATTCTTCCTGGAGAAGCCACCTGCTGCCATTCGTCCCACAGATGATCTTCTTGGCGCCAGACATCTCCTGTTTCTGTTTGCATAATAGAAATGCACTTCTATTGTGCAGGAAGTGAAGAGAAGGCTCGTTGCCAAGCAGGTCCGGTCTGCGCTTGCCGACTGGCCCGCCGTTGCAGTCATCGGGCAACGGCAATGTGAATGCATCCCGCATCGGCCAAAGCCTTGGCGTCACGTTCTCGTGACCGACTTGGCGCACCTGTTGGCGGCGATTTGAATCGGCTTGCCCGCCGGGGTCAGCTCCTCTTGCGCTTGCGGCGGGACACCGCAGGGCTGGGTCGGATGGAAATCGGGACAGTGGAAGTTCGGATCTTCCGTCGCCGGCAGACTACATCACGCTCCCGTGGACAATGCGTTGCTAGAGGCCTACGCTCTCTTCTTTCGTCACGTAACTGTCGAATCTGGCCTCGCAGACCACCTGATATTCTCAAGGATTGAAAATGACTTGCATTTCTCGGGTGTCGTTTCTTGTAGCTCTTCTTCTTGCTGCCTGCGGATCGAGTGGCCATCAGGATGTCTCATGTCCGAGCGGACAGCACGACGGTGGTGACGGGAAATGCGTGATTGTCGGGCTCTGCGCGGCGGGATACCACGACGGCGGTGATGGTAAGTGTGTTGCAGCCACGGCATGCGCGGCGGGATACCGCGACGGTGGTAACGGAACCTGTGTCGCAGCCGGGACTTGTTCTTCCGGATACCATGATGGAGGCGACGGGAAGTGCGTATCGGCGGGCACATGCACAACGGGGTACCGGGTTGGCACGGCAGGAACATGCGTGAAGGCGGCGGCGTGCGCATCGGGAACACACGACAACGGTGCCGGGGTCTGTGTACCAGATACGAATTGCCCATCGGGCTACCATGACGGTGGCACAGGAACCTGTGTGCCCGTCGCTGCGTGTTCCGCCGGGTACCACGACGGTGGTGGCGGCGACTGCGCCATCAATGGAACGTGCTCGACCGGCTACCACGATGGCGGCGATGGCAAGTGCGTTCCTCTTGTCGCGTGCTCGGCCACGTATCACGACGGTGGTGGCGGTGTGTGCGTGAGGGACGGTCAGTGCTCGACGGGGTACCACGATGGCGGCGACGGTAAGTGCATAGCTCTGAGCACCTGTGCCGTCGGATACCACAACAACGGCGCGGGAGCGTGCGTGCTGTCGGGCTGCGCCTATGGATACCACGACGACGGAACCGCAAAATGTGTGAGCGTCGGATGTGCAGCCGGCTTTCATGACGATGGGCTCAATAACTGCACCACAGGCATTTGCGCCTCCGGTTACCATGATGGGGGCGATGGCAAGTGCATGAGCTATGGGTGTTCGGCTGGGTACTATGACAATGGTTCCGGCTACTCCAATGGTGCCGCGGCCGTCTGCCTCAAACTCCCAACTGGATGCGACGGTGACGGTGGCTGTGGGCTAGCACTTGCCTGCATCAGCGGGTTTCGCAACGGAGGGGGAAGCTGTGTCCCGATGGGTTCGTGTTCGAGCGGATTCTACAACAATGGGCTCGGCGAGTGCGTGACTGGAGGAGGATGGTGGAGTGATGCCTCGCCCGGGACGTGCAGGACACCGTTAACGAACTGTGCCTCCGGATATCACAGCGGTGGCAACAACGATTGCGTAACCGTCGGCACGTGTTCGCCGGGCTACTACAACGACGGTACCGGACTCTGCTGCGAACTCAAGACAGTGGGCAATCGGGGATGTGCTGCCGATGCCGGGACCTGTGTGCAGAACTGCGCGAGCGGGTACCACTACGATGGCGTGTCGGCCTGCGTGCTGTCGGGGTGCGCGACTGGCTACCACGATGGCGGCGCTGGCGCGTGCGTGCCGATCAGCAGCTGTTCCGGGGGCTACCACGACAGCGGCATCGGAAGCTGCGTGTCGAGCGGATGCGCCGGCGGATACCACGACGGCGGCGCTGGCGCGTGCGTGCCGATCAGCAGCTGTTCCGGGGGCTACCACGACAGCGGCATCGGAAGCTGCGTGTCGAGCGGATGCGCCGGCGGATACCACGACGGCGGTGCTGGTGCGTGCGTAGCAGTCGGGAACTGCAGTTCTGGGTTCCATGATGGCGGCACCGGCTTGTGTCTCGTGGCAGGGACGTGCTCGACCGACTACGCCCCCGACGCGACCGGGGCCTGCTTCCAGGTGGCAGGCGTGACATGGACGCCCCAGGGGCCTTCCCAGGCGTGGACATCGGTCGCCTCGTCGGCCGACGGCACAAAGCTGGTCGCGGTTGGTGGCGGTATCTTGTCTTTCGGTTACATCTATACTTCGGCGGACTCCGGGGGCACATGGACGCAGCGGGCCTCAAGCGGCCATTGGCTGTCCGTGGCTTCGTCAGCCGACGGAACCAAACTGGTCGCCGGCGCCGAGCCGTGCATCTTCACATCGAGCGACTCGGGCGCGACATGGGCCGAGGCCTATTGCGTCGGGGGATACACATACTGGGAGTCAGTCGCCTCGTCTTCCGATGGAAACAAACTGGCCGCCGCAGCATCAGGAGGCGTGATCTATACGTCGACCGACTCTGGAGTCACGTGGACGCAGAGATGGACAGCGGGGACCTACTACATGGGAGGCTCGCTAGCTTCGTCATCGGATGGGACAAAGCTTGTCTTCGTATACGGTTCTCAGGGTTCGTCAGGCTACATCCATACGTCGATGGATTCGGGGCTCACGTGGACCCAAATATCTGCGTATGAAATGAACTGGGGTGGGGTGGCGGCGTCCAGCGACGGGTCGATCCTGATCGCCACGGTCGTTGGTTGGGGAGGCGAGTACGTCATATCGAAGAATGCCGGACTCACCTGGTCGGGCGCGAGTGCGCCGTGGGAGGCGGGATATGCGGTGGCGTCGTCGGCTGACGGCACGAGGCTCATTGTCGTCGATAACTCCGGAACGGCAGGAGGCTCCAGCGGCTTCATATACACGTCGACCGATTCAGGCGGGACGTGGACGAAGCGAGGTAAATCCCTGGAATGGACGTCGGTGGCGTCATCGTCGGATGGAAACCGATTGGTGGCCGTCGCATCTGGTGGCCAGATCTACACATCCAGCGGAGGCCTGCCTACTGGAACAGCCACGTCCACGTCGACCAGCACTGGGACGACGGCTTCCGCCACGTCCACCGCCACCAGCAGCAGCGCGGGCACGACCTCGACCACAACCGCGACCAACACAGGCACGACCTCGACCACCACTGCCACGAGTTCCAGCACCGGCACGAGCGGCGGCTCAGACGGTGGCATCTCGGACGCGGTCCAGTTCTTCTGATGCACCGGTCACGACACCTTCGAGCGCTACAGCGCGCCGGAACGGGAATCGGGAATCCCCTCATTTTCCATGCCCCGTTGTGTCCAGAAACTCGTCGCCGTGGGTCTGGCGTGAACTCGCGGAGTCTTGCAGCTTGAATCGCGTCCGGTGCCAAAACTCCGTCGAGCCTGTCCGGTGCCAAAAAGGCCAGGATGCACTGAATATGCCTCAGGCACCCGCCCCGGCCCGGGCGCTGCTGGCTCGGCGCTACGCTGCACGGGCGCCCTAGAACACCGAACAGTTTGAAAGCCTTGATTAGCCACGGCTTGGCGACGCATTCAGCGCCACTGCATTCCGGACGAGAGCCTTGAACGCAGGTTCGTCAAGCTTCTCGCCTTCATGAAAGTCGATGGCACGCCTCACGTTGCCTTCGAGGCTAGAGTTGAAAAGCCCCGAGGGATCCTTCAGTTGAGCACCTTTGGCGAACGTCACCTTCACGACGCTCTTGTAGGTCTCGCCTGTGCATATCATTCCGTCGTGGCACCAGACCGGGACGCCCCGCCACTTCCATTCTTCGACAATTCCGGGGTCGGCCTCCTTGATCAGGGAGCGGATCCGGGAAAGTACCTCGCCGCGCCAGTCGCCCATCTCCTTGATCCTTGCGTCTATCAAGCGCGATGGTGAGTCGGCTTTCCGCGATGAATCGTTCTTCTTCATGTCTTCCTCCTATCTGGCAATGCTAGCACCCGCTTGGGCGACGGCGTCTGTCGAGCGATTTGCCGTTCAGCCTGTTGTCTTCGCGTGGATGACGCCACTTTTTTGCCTGAGGTCTGGCGTTTTCCGTGAAGCAGATCCAGAGTACGACCGTCGTAAATGGAGAGTTCGAGGGTCCTATATTCGGAAAGGAAGGAATTGGTTCATGCGAAAGACAATTGCGCTTCTCGGAAGTGGTTTGTTGGCTTTGACGCTGTCGGCATCTGCCATGGCGGGTGCCCCTGAAACTTTTGCCCAGAAGTGTGCTGGCTGCCACGGCAAGGATGGCAAAGGGCAGACGACGATGGGCAAGAAGCTCAAGGTCAAGGACTTGACCGACGCCAAGGTCCAGGCCGCAGCCAAAGACGATGCCTGGGAAAAGTCGATCACCGAGGGCGTGAAAGACGACGCCGGCAAAGTCGCCATGCCCGGCAACAAGGGCAAGATTTCACCCGAGGACATCAAGGCCTTGGTGAAGGTCTGCCGCGACTTCAAGGGCAAGTAGAGATCGCGCGACAAACCCGCCGGCTCCCTCTGCGGGGGCCGCGGGGTGGCGCGGAAATTCCAAGCCCGTCAAACAGTTCGCGAAAACACCGGCCGGCCGAGTTGCTGGCGCGGGGCCAGGTAGGCGTCGAAACACATGGCTAGGTTTCGTACGAAGATCTGGCCAAGACCGATGGCGTAGACTCCGTGTTCGTCGAGGCGGCACATGCCGTCCTTCTCGAACGGCGCGAGCTTGGTCAGGGTTTCGCGAAAGTAGTCGGCAAACACGATACCGTACCTGGCTTCCAGCGCCGCTCGGCTGACGGTGAAGTTGCACATCAGCGACAGGATGGCGTCGCGGCGAATTTCGTCGTCGCGTGAGCGGGCGTAGCCTCGCTGTACCGGCAGGTGGCCGCTGTCGAGCATGCGGTAGTAGGGCGCCAGTTTCTTTTCATTCTGCACAAGCGCCCCGCGCACATCCCCGATGGCCGACACCCCGAAGCCAAGCGTGTCGTCGCCCGGGTTGACCGCGTAGCCCATGAAGTTGCGCGACAGGCGGCCTTCGCGCTGGGCCTGGGCCAACTCGTCCGACGGCAGGGCAAAGTGGTCCATACCGATGGCTTGATACCCGGCGGCGAGAAAAGCCTGACGGGTCATGGCCAGCAGCTGGAACTTCGTGTCTCGGTCGGGAACAGCACGAACGTCAATCAGCTTTTGGTTGCTGCGCACTGTGGGCAGATAGGCAAAAGAGTAGGCCGCCACGCGATCCGGGCGCAGAGCCAGCGTTTCGGCCAAGGTTTGGGCAAATGAATCGGGCCGCTGCGCCGGCAAGCCGTAGACCAGATCGAAGTTGATGCCCCGGAAACCGTGCTGGCGCGCCCGTGCGACCAGGACCGCGGTCTGCTCGCGCGTCTGGCCGCGACCGATGGCCTGCTGAACCTCGGGCGCAAAGTCCTGCACGCCCATGGAAATGCGGTTGAACCCGAGGCGCCCCAACATGTCGAGATGGGCCTCGCCGGTCACGCGCGGATCGACTTCGACAGCCAGCTCGGCATGGGGCAGAAATTCGAACTCACGGGCAAATTCGGTTACCAGGCGCTCCAGCTGCGCCGGCGAAAAGTATGTCGGGGTGCCGCCGCCTAGGTGAAACTGCGCGACCTTGCGCCGGTGGGGCAAATGCTTGGCGACTAGTTCGAATTCGCAAAGCAGGTGCTCCAGGTACGGCCCGGCCACTTCCTTGCGAGTGGTGGCAAAGGAATGGCAGCCGCAGAAGGTGCAGCGTCGCTCGCAAAAGGGCAGGTGGATGTAGACGGAAAGCGGGGCCGTGCCGCAAGCGTCGGCGCGTTCCAGGGCGCGCAGGTAGTCGGGTTCCTGGAAGTCCTCGCGAAACTCGACCGCGGTGGGATAGGACGTGTAGCGGGGGCCGGCGCTGTCGTAGCGGGCCAGAAGCTCGGCCGAAATCGACTGTTCTTCGCTCATCCTTCGCCTCCGGGACTGAATCGATAGCCGAGGCCGCGCACGGTGTGCAGGTAGCGTGGGCGCTCCGGCTCAGGCTCGATCAGTTTGCGCAGGTGCACCACCATCTGCTCCACCGCTCGCGTGGAAGGGGAAACCTCGTAGCCCCACACCCGTTCCAGGATTTCGTCGCGCGAAACAACGTTGCCGGCCCGTTCGATGAGCAGCCGCAGAATCAGGGTTTCCTTCTCTGCCAGGCTGTGGCGCTCGCCATCGGGATCCATGACTTCGGCCTTGCTGAAATCAACCGTGACACCGCCGACGCGCGTGGTGGGGCCATCCGCCGGAGCCTGCCCATACCAACCTTGCCGGCGCAGCATGCCGCCCACGCGTAGAAGCAGTTCGCGCAGGTTGAACGGCTTGCCCAGATAGTCGTCGCCGCCCATCTCCAGGCCATACACGCGGTCGTCATCTGATGTTTTGGCCGTGAGAAACAAAATGGGCAGGCGGCCGCCTTCGTCGCGGATGGCCCTGCACACGGAAAATCCGTCGCGCTTCGGCAACATGACGTCGAGGACGATGAGGTCTATGCCACCCGCGCGCCAGCGCACAAGCGCGCTTTCCCCGTCGCCCACGGCTTCCACAGCATAGCCCTCCTGCTGCAGATTCTCGCTGATCCCCTCGGCCAAGTGCTGCTCGTCCTCGACCACCAGGACGCGCGCACTCATGCCGACGCCTCATTCGCCATGGGCAGCGTGACCCGGAAAGTGGTGCCTTTGCCCGCGCCGGGGCTTTCGGCCGTGACGGTACCACCCACGTGACGAACGAGTTCGCGCACCAGGTACAGGCCGAGCCCACTGCCTTCCGCCTGGCGCACCATCTCGTCGCCTACGCGATAGAACTTTCCGAAGATCTTTTCACGCTCTTCTGCTGCCAGGCCGATGCCCTGGTCGCGCACCTCGATGGTGGCCGCGGTCCCTTGCTGCGCGACCGCTACGCGCACGGGTTTGTCAGCGCCGCCGTATTTTGCGGCATTGTCGAGCAAGTTGCGTAGCACGGTCTTGAGCACACCCAAGTCATAGCGCGCATACAGAGGTTGGTCAGGCAGGGCGAGTTCGACCGTCAGACGGCGCTGCGACGGGTCCTTGCCCAGGGCCACGACAACGTCGGCGACGTCGCGGACCAAATCGCCCCGGTCCACGTGAACGACGAACCGGCCGCTGTCGAGCCGGGCCACCGCCAGGATGTTGTTGACCAGACCCTCCAACCGATCGACATCACCGCGCATGTTGGCGAGAAAGCGCGCGCGCTTCTCGGGCGGCGGATCGCGCAGTTCCAGGGTTTCGATGAAGAGGCGAATGGAGGCGAGCGGGGATTTGAGCTCGTGGGTGACCGCCGAAAGGAAGTTGGCCTGCTGGCGCATGAGCGCCATCTCACGTCGCACTGAACGCAATATAAGCGCGGTTCCGGCGACGAGAATGCACAGGAAGGTTGTGCCCTCGGCTGCGAACATGCGGATGCTGGCTCGTCGTTGAGCCTGTAGCTGTTCGACCCGGCCCGGTCGAATGGTCAGCGCGTAGCCGGGGAAGCCGGGCACAATCTCCCTCCCGGGATTCACGCCGGATTGCCAGTCGAGTTGAGGATAAGCCATCCGAAGGAAAGCGGCTGGACCATCGGGGCCAAGCACCTGTCGTTGCGCTAGGGTGACCAAGGCGCGCTCCGCAGCGTCGCGATCGGCCTGCTGGTGCTGAGCGGTTGCCCGAATCTCCTCGGCCGACGATCGCAGGTGGAAGACCACCCACCAGCCAAGCAGGGCCACAGTGAATGCGACGATGGCAAGCACGCCCACCACCAGCCGGTGGGAATGGGACCGCATGGACCCATTGGGTGTGCGCCGTAGGAAGGGCAGCTTCATGTTGGGCGGCAGACTACCGTCCGTGGCCGTCGTCGCGCACGCCTTGCAGGAATGCGTCCACCGCGTCCATGCCGTGGTCCTGCGCCAGACGCTTGAGTCCGACGGTTGGTACGTGCAGAAGTCGGTTCACCATCTGCTGGCCAAAGCGTCGAATATGGTCGCGATGGGTTTCGTCCAGGCGAGAAAGGCCGTTGCTGAAAAGCTGGGTGAGCAGCTCGTCGGCCGCCGCCTGACCCTGGCTGCGTAGGTCGCGCACGATGGGACTGATGTCGCGCTCGACCACCCGCCGGCGCAGAGATTCCAGGGCTTCGTCGACGATGACTCGGGCTTCGGCGATCTCGGCTTCGCGTGCCCGTCGGTTGCGCTCGGCCTCGGCCTTCAAATGGTCAATGTCGAAAAGCTGGACCCCGGCATCGGCCGCGGCCTGCACGTCGGTGTCGCGCGGGACGGCCAGGTCGACCACCAGCGGCGCCGTGCCCTGCAGGGCCGAAAAGAATGTGCGTCCCAGAAAAGGCTCGCGTGCTGATGTTGCCGTGACAATCACATCCACATGGCCCGGCGCCGCCAGAAAGGCGTCGAGCGCCAGCGCCTTGCCCCCACAAGCGGTTGCCAATTCGACCACTTTGCTCACGGTTCTATTGACGAAGAGCAGGTCGCACCCAGGCCGACCACGCAGGTGCTCGCCGCACTGGCGTGTCATATCGCCGGCTCCGATCAGCGCCACCGTGGCAGGCACCTTGGTCCGTTGGTCGATAAGGTCGAAGGCCAGGGAAACCATGGATACCGGGCGGACCCCAAGCGCGGTCTTGCTGCGCACCCGTTTGGCCGCCTGGAATGCCTCTTCGAAAATCATCTGAAGATGGGCATCCGCCAGGCCCAGCCGATGGGCCATCTGCAGGGCATCTTTGACCTGACCAAGAATCTGGGCGTCGCCAGGGTTGAGCGAGTCGAGTCCGGCGGCCACACAGAAGAGGTGCTCGGCCGCGCCGTCCTTTTCGTAGGCGTGCAGAGCCTGGGCCGCCGTGCGCGTGTTTGACGGACTGACCGCCTCGGCCTGGCCGCGCGCCGCGAAGAACGTGTGAATCCGCCTGCGGTATTCGGCAACTGGCGTGCCCCGCCGGCACAAAAAGATCACCTCGACCCGATTGCAGGTCGCCAGATACACGCTTTCCAGAAAGTCGCATGCTTGGTGGAGTGCCTTGGCCTCCACCTCAATTTCCCCAGGACCGAAGGTGTATTTTGCCAGCCCTTCCTGCTGGCCTCGGCGCACGGTCAGACCAACCATGCCGAGATATCTCACGGTTTGGCCTCCGCCGGGGCAGGGGCGGGCACCAGTTGCCCGAGGTCAGGCTCGCTGGGGCTGCCGTCGACGAGAATGGCGTGGCAGGTGTCGCAGTCATTGGGGATCACCCTGTCACCCTTGGACGCCTTCATGTTGCCGTCGTGGCAGCGGAAGCAGCCCGGCGAATCGTCGTGCCCAATGTTGTTGGGGTGGGTCTTGGAATTGGTGTCCATCTCGGGAAACACGGTTCGATCGTACACCCCGGCCGCCTCGTCCGCCGCTCGCGCCACCAGCTTGCCCTCGCGCGCGACCAGATCCGGATACGACTTCTGATAAAAGTTGGCAACATTCAGTCGCACGCCAGCTACGCCCTCATCGTGGGTCGCGTAGGGGACCAACGCAGCCTTGACCGCCTCGCGCTTGAAGAAGGGCACAGATCGCAAATCCGCCTGTCTCTGCAGAACGCCGTCTACTGCCTTCGCTGGCGTTTCAAACAGGTGGGTCGGTCGATTGTGGCAATCGATACAGTCCATCACACGCGCTGTCTGTTGGATGCTTTCCGGCGTCGGTGGATTCGTGCCTTCGCGCGTGTACTCGGTTCGCTTGCCGTCGGGTGTGGTCAGTTCGACCCAGGCAATTTCCTGCCGGCGCGGATCCGTGGCCACGTAGCGGATGCGGTTGTCGGCGTAGATATGCCACCAGTGGATACCGCCGTGGGGCTGACCAGCGCCGACCGCGCCGCCACCGGTTCGCAACAGAAGTGCAGTGAAGCTCGCGCTGTTCTTGTCGTCTTCGGCAAATCGGCCGATAACGCGCAGCTTGTCGCCGTAGTGCTTGGCTGGCCAGTGGCAGCTTTCACAGGTGTCGCGCGCCGGCCGCAGCGTATGCACAGGCGAGGGAATGGGATGGGCATAGCTTCCGGTCGCCACCTTCCACACCTGGCGCAGGCCATCGAACTTTGATTTCACAGCCCAAGAGGCGCCGGGGCCGATGTGGCACTGCACGCACTTGACCCGCGAGTGGGGCGAATTCTGATAGGCCGTGTACTCCGGCCGCATGACCTTGTGGCACACGGTCCCGCAGAACTTCGGCGTTTCCATGAAGCCCAGCCCCACCACCGAGCTGGTCGCCAGTACCACCACATTGATGACGGTCAGCGCCGCAATGACCAGTGCCACGCGGCGCAGGTGCGGATCGTTGAAATTGAGATCCGGGTATTTGGCGATGGTGTCGGCGGACTGACCACTGCGCATCAGAGCCCGCCGTCGCCGCAGGATTCCAAGGGGCATGAGCAACAACCCTCCCACAAAGATTACTGGCAAGAAGGCCGAGCCGAACAGTCCCGTGTAGGGATTGTCGACCTGGCCCGCCACTTCCAGCGCGAGAAAAACTACGAGGGTCAAGCCTGACAGGGTCGTCAGTCCAAACCCCAGAACCGTGAGCGGATTCTTCGCGTAGTTGGCCAGCCGGGCAATGGCGGGCGAGGGCGACTTGGGCAGTAATGGCATATGGATTTCCACGATTGGCGGTTGCTTACAACTTGGGCAGCCTCAAACGCCGCCACGAACTGATCATAGCTTGCCGCCGCCGTCACGGCCGCCCCGTCTGACTACTTGGCGAGTTCCTCTAGGGTCTTCACAACGACGTTCTGGAAGAACGATGGGTTGTGCAGACCCTTTGATCCGTCGTTGCTGAGCAGCTGCATGTTCCAGCTCGCCTTGGCCACCACTGAGTCAGGGGCAATCGCGGGTACCTGCGCGCCGGTTGTGGCGGGCGGCACAGGCGGAGCGGTTTGGCCGGTGATGGTGAGGCCACTGATCTGGCAGTCGATCTGCGACAGAGTTTCAGTGGCGGCCGGGGCGGTCGCTGTCGCCACCCAAGTCACCGCCACAGGCGTGGCCAGGGTCAGGGTGAACGAGGTCGCCCCGTGGACCGCAGAACGCAGCGCAATCGCGGTTGGTGCGTCGGGAATCACAACGTTGGCCACAGCTGCGGAACTGTACTGATCCGTCGCCTGCTTGTAGGCCCGCACGGTCAGAGTGCTGCCGACCGTGTACAGGGCGGTGACAATGCCCTGGGCCTTGGTCCCGATGGCTGTTCCCAGACCAGCAAGCTGCGCGTCCATCGCGGCCAGGAACGCCTCGCCGTCGGTGGAGGCGGAGTGGCAGGAGGCGCAGATTGTGTTGTCGGTCGTAAAGCTGTGATTGTCGGTCCGTCCTGCCGCCGCCTCAGTGGCCGTGGGGATGGCCACGTGGCAGCCGGCGCAGGTGTCCGTCACGGACAGGTGTTTGGACGGATTGAGGCGCGGCATGAAGTAGGCGTTGAACCCGTAGAGCAAATCCGTCTGCGAAGGCGTGTGCGGCCCCGTGAAGCCAGTGGGCGCGGCGACAAAGTCGGTGTGCTCAGCGTTGCGCGTGTTGTGGCAGGCCATGCAGGTGGCGCCCTTGCCGGCGCCGACGATATCGGTCAGGCCATTGGGCAAGGCTTTGAGATTCCCACCCAAACGAAGCTGGCTGGGGTTGGTGGCGTCGTGCGGATCGTGGCAGGCGGCGCAGGTGATGGCCTCGACAGTCGATGTCTGCAACCCCAGGCCGCGCAGATAGGCCTCGTCGGCGGCCGTGCCATCCGCCTTGTGCAGAAGCCCGGCGTCGCCTTTGGCCAACTGGGCCGAGTACGCGGCAAATCCCTGCGCTGAATGGCAGCGACCACAATGGGCCGCCGTGGTTCCACGCGCTTCAAATGTCGCGTTGGAGACGAGATCGCGCAGCGCATGGGGTGACGTTGCCCATTCGCTCGGCTTGTAGTGGTGACTCTCGTCCTGGTGGCACGAGGCGCAGACCCCTTCGGAGAACGACACGCGCGTCCACTTGTCGGCGGTCGTGTTTATCGATGTTGTGTGCGCCGACGACATGTGCCCGACGTCTGCGTATTGCGGGCCGTGGCAGTTCTCGCACTGGATGCCGGCCAGTCGAGCGACGTCAGGGTATTGGCTCACCATGCTCGTCCAGTTGCCCGGCTGCAACTTGGCGGGCATGGTCCATCCGCTGGTCTTGGCCACGTCGTCGAAGCCGTTGTTGACCGCGGCGGGCGAGTCGCCCACGGTGTGGCATTCCATGCAAGCACGAGGGAAATAGGTGAGCGGCGTCTTCCCGTCGGAGTAGGTGCCGTCCAGCTTGGCTTGCACCGCGATGCCGTGGGCGGTCTTCGACCAGGGCGTGAAGACGTCCGGCGCGATCTTGTCGTTGTGACAGGGTTGGCAGGATCCCTGGTAGTCCGTCATCATCCCGCGCCAGTTGCCCGCGACCATGGTGAGCGTCTGGGTGGACACCGCCTCGGTCAGCTTGTAGCTGCCCACGGCATCGGGAATGAAGCTGGGGAACCGAGTGTTGGCCCCTGTCAGCGTGGCCGCAGAGCCAGGCGCGCCGACTGTGTCGAGCGTCCAATTCCAGGCCGTCTGCGTGCCGCCGTCACCCATCAAGAACTGCCGGATGCCGATGGCAACGTTCTGCAGGCCCGTGGTGGGCGGGGTCGATCGAACCGTGACCGACGATTTGCCGATGTTGCCCTCTGGATCGGTGACATCCAGTTCAAACGAATAGTTGCCTGTCTCATCGGGGCTAATCGGCAACACGCCGAAGTGAAGCTGGGCCATCATCGTGGCCTTCGCAGCGGCCAGAGTCTGCGTGGTGAACGCCAGGGTTGACGTGGTGGCTCCCGTCAGGGTTGCGGTCGGGCCGCCGGTTTGGAGCCACTTGTAGGTGAGCTTGCTGACGTCCGAGTCAGGATCGGACGCGACGCCAACCAGTGTCACTGGCGTGCCGAATCCTGCCGTCTGCGTGGCGCCCGTGATGGTAACAGCCGGGGGCTTTCCCACAGGTGCATCCCCAGAGACGGCTGCATCCGCCGCAGGAGCGGGCGGCCCGGGTGGGCCAGCCTCGCCCGCAGGTCCCGTAATTCCCGGGAGGCCTGGCGGTCCAGCCTCGCCTTCGGCCCCGGCCGGGCCGCGACCGCCCGTACACGCGACCAAGCCTGCACTCGCAACTACTCCAATTGCCAGTCTGGAAAAGCGGTTTACTGTCATGGACCAGTGACCTCCGGATGGACGACTGCCAGGGCTGGGCAAAACACCAATGTCTAATTGATTAGCACCCTCAGGCAGCAATTCCAAGTAAATCGGTAGGGGTTGCGGGTTGTTTCCCGGTTGCCGCCGACAGGCATTTGGATGATGGCCACACGCGTTCCGTGTCCTCGACTTGGGGACAGCGCAACGGCACTCGGCTATAGTGCGCGCGGAATGCGACTCGTCGTTGATCTGGCGCCTGTCCAAGTTGCCGCCCGGGTTCCTGGCGCGCGGCCTGCGACTCGCCCCGCTGGCGTCAGCCTCGAATCGGACAACGTTGAATCGGAACGACGCGAGACCGCTCGCGTGGAGGTCCGCTAGCCTTGTGGCGTGTTTCGTGGCTGCTGACCCTGGTACTGGGCGTAGCCGGGGCTTGTTCGAACAACGACAACAACACGAAGATTGTGCTCAGGGTCTGGAGCGATTTCACGGTCCCGACCGAGATGAACATCATCCGTGTTGCCGTGAAAGGCCCGACCGACTCGCGATCTGTGCCATTCCAGCTCGCCGCTAGCCCGCAGGTGGGCAAGTCCACGCTGCCGGTCGTTGTAGTGCTTGTGCCGCCCGACAACAAGAATCTGGCGTTCGATGTCGCGGCCGTCGGGTATCTCGGCAGCGACAGCAACCCCATTGTGTCGCAGGCGGCGCGCCTGTCGTTCCTACGCGGCGAGAGTCGGGTTCTGACGCTTTTTCTCGGGCGATCTTGCCCGTCGAGCATCGTCTGCGATGGCGATCACACCTGCGCGGGTGGCCGCTGCGACCAACCCATCGCGGTCGACCCGAGCACGCTGCCGTTCTACGACCCCAATACCGTGCTTGTGCCCCCTGACGCTGGCGCGGTCGCGGGACTCGACGGTGGCTGGGATGTCCGGGCCGCTGAAGCGGGTCGCATGGACACGAGTGGCCGGGATGTCGGCGGCGACGGTCGAGAGGTCGGGGACGGTGTGCCCGACAGACCCGCGGATTTCTATGATTCATCGCCCGACAGCCGCGTTGATCTGCGCGACGGGAACTTCAGCGATCTTGGGGCGGGCGGCCGCGACGGATTTGGCGGCAGCACAGGCTCGACCGGCGGGGCAGGGGGCGGCGAAGTCGACGGTGGCGTGGACGCCGCGGGCGGAACCGGTGACACCGGATTCGGCGGCGGTGGCGCGAAGGGCGGCGACGGGGCAGGGGGCGCTGCAGGCTCCGGCGGCGGCGGCATGGGTGGCGCCGGCTCGGGCGGAATCGCGACTGGCGGGGCGACAGTGGCTGACGCTGCCGCCGATGTGCCGGTCCCGCCCATCGATGCGGCTCGGGATGTCCCCGTCGTACTGTGCGGCGGGGCGGGTCAGGCTTGTTGTGCGGGCAGCACCTGCACGGCGGGAGGGTGCTGCGTGGGCGCCCAGTGCGTGGCCGACGGCACCGCCTGCTCGACCAGCAGCACCTGCGCTTCCGGTGTATGCGCGTCAGCCGCCCTGCTGACGGCGTCGACCCTCAGCCTAGGTTTTGGACCAATTGTTTTGAGTCAGTCGAGCGGCGTGACGAGTTTCACCATCAGCAACACTGGCCAGATGGCAAGCGGCGTGATGGCCCTGAATTCCAGCAGCGCCGACTTCGTGATTCAGAGTCCGATCGCCGGGGATTGCAAGGCAGGCGTGACCGCGCTCCTGCCCGGCGCTTCCTGCACGGTTCGCATCGTCTTCACCCCAAGCTCAGCCGGCGCTCGCTCCGGCCAGTTCAGCTTTTCGGCCACGCCCGGCGGCAGTGGCAGCGTGAGCGCGTCCGGCGCCGGCATCACGCCCGGCAGTCTGGCCAGCTCGCTAGCGTCTGTCCCGTTCGGCACCGTGGCCATCGGGGCGTCGAGCAGCCCCGGCAGTTTCACCATCACCAACACCGGGCAGCAACCCAGCGGCGGCATCACCGTGGGTTCAAGCAGCCCAATTTTTGCCATCCAAACCGGCGTGGCTGGCGACTGCGCCCCTGGTGCCACGCTGGGCGGCAACGCCTCGTGTACCGTGCACATCGTGTTCAAACCGACGGCGGTCGGCAGCTATTCGGAAACCATCACGTTTTCCGCTTCACCCGGAGGCAGCGGCAGCGTCGGCGTGACAGGGACCGGGGCGCTGCCGAGATGCACCCTTGGGAGCACGAAGGTGGGATCTTGCAAGCTGGGATCCCTATGACAATGGAGAGCAGATCATGAAGATCAGGGTCTATGTGGTTGACGTGAAGATGCCCCGCTGGCTGCGGCGGACGCTGATGTTCGGCGGAGTGCCCGCCGTGATCCTGGGGCTTTGCGCCTTGGTTTACGCCGCCGCAGTGAACGGGCAGGTGGATTTTGCTGACGGCGATGTCCTGACTGCAGCGACGCTGAATGGGCACCTGGCGGCCTTGCAGAACCAGATCCAGGCACCGCCGCCCAAGTCGGTGGTGATGACCACCCTGACCGCGGCTGACCTGGCCGACACCACCAAGTTCAGCGCGACCGGGCTTGGTATCGGCGCCTACCTGGGCTGGGCGATCTGCAACGGCAACAACGCCACCACCAACCTGACCGGCCGGTTTCCGCGCATGATCACGACAGGCGCGGGCGCCACGGGCGGCAGCGATGCCGCGCACACGCACACCATGGCCAGCCACACCCACGCACCGGGAACCATGTATGCGGCCATGTCCATGAACATACACGGCGCGGGCCTCGCCTTCCAAGCTGCCATACCTCCCGCCAACCCCTTCACACCAAACCACCTGTATACCGTCACGGCAGAAAACGAAAGCTACGTCACGCCGAATGAGGGCGGCGTGCCCGTCCTGGGAGCTACGGCAGCGCCGAGCACCGACGCCACCTCTGCCACCGACGGACGGCCGGCCTACTACGAACTCGTTCCGCTCTGTAAAATCTAGCGGCGCGGCCGCCAGGGCAATCGTCGCAATCGCCCCGCCGCAGAAAGGGCATCGCGGGCGCGGCTTTTGAAATATAGTAGCCGCACTATGCGATTTGTCTTTGTACTGGCACTTGCGCAGGCCCTGGCCTGGATTCCAACTGCGCATGCGGCGGGCAATCAAAAGGACGCCGCCGTCGACGCGGACAAGGCTGCCGCGCGCGTGGAATGGCGCCGGGGCAACGTGGCCTACAACCTCGGGCACTACGACGACGCGGCCCAACACTACGAAGCCGCGTACACCCTGGTTCAGGATTCCGCCTTCCTCTTCAATATCGCGCAAAGCTACCGGATGGGCGGCAAGTTGGACCAGGCGCTCGACCGATACCGCGCTTTTTTGCGCACCACCAGCGCGGATGCCCCGAACCGCGACACGGCCGACAAGTTCGTCGCGGAGATCAAACGCAAGCTGGAAGAAAAGAAGGAAGTCGCAGCCAGCGCGCCAGCCGAACCTGCGCCTGTCGCGCCTGCGCCGCCGGCCACCGAGCCGAGCCGAACAACGCCCCTGCCAGCGATGGCGGTCCCGATTCCCCCGCCGGTCGACAGCAGCACGAACCTGACGTCCGCGCCCGCGGCGCATGAGCAGACCAGCAGCAATCAGCCAGTCTACAAGACCTGGTGGTTCTGGACCGGCATCGGTGCCGTGGTGGTGGCAGGCACGGTGACCGCGTTCCTGCTGACCCGCCATTCAAGCAGCCCGTGCAGCGGGACAGACTACACTTGCGTGGAGGTCCGGTAGCCATGCGACGTGTCTTCGGGGTTCTGACCCTGTGCCTCGGCTTGGCCGGCGCCTGCGTGAACCAAGACGACCACACACAGATCGTGGTCTCGGTATGGAGCGATCTGTCTATCCCCAACGAGATCAGCAGCATCCAAGTCGAAGTGGCGGGGCCACACGACACGCGCTCCGTCCCCTTTGAGCTCACGACCGGCATCGAGGCGGGCAAGACGAAGCTGCCGGTTGTGGTTGTGCTGGTACCCCCTGACAACCAGGACCTGGCGTTCGAGATCACGGCCAGCGGATACGGGCGCAACAGCAAAGGTGCGATCGTCTCGCAAGCCGCGCGCCTGTCATTCCTTCCCGGGGAAAGTCGTCTGCTGTCGCTCTTCCTCGGCCGCGCCTGTCCAACCACGATCGTCTGCGACGACGACCACACCTGTTCCAACGGGACCTGCGATCAACCCAAAGATGTCAACCCGCAGAACCTTCTTCCGTACTCGGCCAATGTGCCGCTTGCGCCGCCCGACGCGTCCTCTGCCCCGAGATTCGACAGCGGTTCAAGTGCTGGCGCCGCAGAAGTCGGCGGGCCAGATACCGCAATGGATGCGCGCCTGCCAGCCGTCGACAGCGCACCTGACACACAACTGGACATAGGGATTCCCTCACCCGATGGCGGCGCGGACGTCACCGCGGCCGGCGGCGCGCCAGGGGCGGGCGGGATGAGCGGCGCTGGGGGAGCGGGTGGCACCGGCCTCACCGCGACGAGCTTCGGCGGCGCGACTGGTCTCGGGGGTTCCGGCGGCTCTGGCGGCCCAAACACGGGTGGGGCCGGCGGTTCGACGGTGCCTGACGCCGGTGTGGATGTCCCACCCTTTCGTCCCGACGTGGGTGTCGACGTGGCCATAGCGGGCTGCGGGCAGCCTGGCTATTCTTGCTGTGTTTCGGGAAATCCCTGCACCTTGGGCGGGTGCTGCGTAGCCAACAAGTGCCTGGCCAACGGCGTGCAATGTTCGACCGGTGGCAACTGCTTCCAGGGTTCGTGCGTGTCGCCCGCCAGTCTCTCGCTGTCCGGCGGTCCCCTCGATTTCGGTCCGGTGGTTGTCGGCCAGTCAAGCGGGGTGAAAAGCTTCACCCTCACGAACGTCGGCGCGGAGCCAACCGCCCCCATTGATGTGGCTTCGCAGAGCAAGGAATTCTCGATCAGCACTGGCGCAAGCGGAGACTGCAGTGGGACCGCTCTGACCGCGAATTCAAGTTGCTTGGTGCGGGTCGTGTTCACGCCCAGCGCGATCGGCGACCGAAGCGGGTCAATCGTCTACTCGGCTGGTCCCGGGGTTGGGGCAAACGCGCTTGCCACTGGCACCGGAATCATGGCGGCAGACCTGGAGGCTTCGCAGGCATTCGTCGTGTTTGGTCCGGCTGCTTTGGGATCGTCAACCGGTGTGACCATGAGAATTACAAACTACGGACAGGCGCCGAGCGGCCTCATCACGCTGAGTTCGAGCAACAGCACCGAATTCGCCATCCAGGCCGACCTCGGCACGGACTGTTCGCAGGTCACGCCGGGCCTGGCTGCGGGCGCGAGTTGCAACGTCCGTATGTCGTTCACGCCGAGCACAACCGGCTCACGCTCGACGACGTTCACCTTCTCGGCCTCTCCCGGGGGCACTGTGACCTTGAGTGGAACCGGAACCGGCATCACGCCAGCAAGCTTGTCTACCGCGGCGACGGGAGTGACCTTCGGCTCAGTGACTGTCGGGGGGCCGATCGGCAGCCCTTTGGGGTTCACCGTTACAAACTACGGCCAGCAGCAAAGCGGTGCTCTCTCTGTGATATCGAACAGCATCGACTTCTTCGTCGTGCGCGATGGGGTTGGGGACTGCCTGCAGGGCACAGACGGCGGGTTCGGAACGTTCCGGCTTGGTGCGGATGCAAGCTGCAACGTGCGTGTCGCGTTTCAGCCAACCGCTGCGGGTCCGCGAAGCGGTACGGTCACCGTGTCTGCCTCGCCCGGGGGCACCATCCTGATGCCCGTGTCGGGCACGGGCGGTTCGGTAGGTCCGCGCGACGGAGGGACGGACGCGGTCGCGTACGACGCGCCGGCAGCGATTCAGTAGTGAGAGCGGCATTCGTTCCAACGAAATAGACGTGGACCCGCAGGACGGCTAACGTCCGGCGCTGTGTCCAGCGCTCTTCGTTCTTCCGCCAAGGTCAGCGTCGCCATTCTCGCGTCGCGGGTGCTGGGCGTGGTTCGCGATGCCATCTTCGCGCGCGTCTTCGGGGTCAGCGGCCTAACCGACGCCTATGTGGCGGCGTTTCGTATCCCCAACCTGCTGCGCGATCTGTTCGCCGAAGGCGCTCTATCGAGCGCGTTCGTCCCGACCTTTTCCGATGCGTTGAACAAGGGCGGGAGTGACCGCGCCTACCGGCTGGGCAATCTGGTTCTGGGCGGCGTGCTCGCCGTGACCGGCGGCTTGACCCTGGCCGGGATGGTGTTTTCCGACCAGCTGGTGTCGCTCATCTCGCGTGGCTTCGGCGGCAACGCGGCCCAGGTCGCGCTTGGCGGTCAGTTTGCGCAGATCATGATGCCCATCCTGGCGCTTGTCAGCGTCAGCGCTGTCTGGATGGGCATGTTGAACGCCCAGCACCACTACCTGGCGCCGGCCTACGCGCCGGCCATGTTCAATGTAACCAGCATTCTGTGCGGCGTGGTCGTGATCATTGTGCATCCGTCGGACCGCACCGGCATGATCATCTGGAGCGCCGGGACCACGCTATCCGGACTGGTGCAGGCGGTGGTGCAACTGCCCAGCCTGTGGCGCCTGGGCTACCGCCTGCGGCCGACGCTGGCCGGGATTTGGCGCGATTCCGACGTGATCCGCATCGTGCGTCTGATGGGGCCGGCCACCGTGGGCCTGGCCGCGGTGCAGATGAATATCTTCGTCAACACGCAGTTCGCGGCCACCCTGGGCTCAGGCCCGCTGACCTATTTGCAGAATGCCTTTCGCTTGTTTTACCTGCCGGTGGGGCTCTTTGGAGTGGCCCTGGCCACTGTCACCACGGCGCGCGCTTCGCAGGAAGCCGCTCGCGGCGATCGCGTGGCCCTGCAGGCGCGCGTGGCCGAGGGAGCGCGTGGCGTGTGGCTGCTCGCCCTGCCGAGCGCCGTGGGCCTAATCATTCTGGCCCGGCCGGTGGTCGAGCTGCTTTTCCAGAGTGGCAAATTCGTGGCGGCCAACACCTCCGCCACGGTGCCGATTGTCCAGGCGTATATGCTGGGCGTGCTGCCCTACAGCCTGGTGAAGGTGCTGTCGCCGGCCTTCTTCACCGTGGACCGGCCGCGCATTCCCATGATCGCCTCGATGACCTCGGTGGGGGCCAATCTGCTGTTCAACGGGCTGACCTATCGCCATCTGGGTGCGACTGGGCTTGCCCTGGGAACGACCATCGGGGCACTGGCCAACTTGGCAGTCCTACGGTTGTGGTTCGGTCGGGTTGTCGGCCGTGCACCGCGACCGGGTCGCTGGCACGAAGTGGCGCGCCTCATTCTCTGCAATGCCGCGCTGGCGGTCGTGGCGTGGGGCGCCTGGTGGGCCAGCTCTTGGCTGCTCACCCGTGCTGGCATCGCGTGGCCCTGGGGAACGCGCCGTCTGGTGCACGGGCTGCTTCTCTTCGCCACGATCGGCGCCGGCTTTGTCAGCTACGGCCTTGGCCTGCGGCTCTTGCGCTTACCCGGCGCGGACGATTTCTGGGAGATGCCGCGGCGGATCCTCGCGCGGTTGCGCCGGACTCGCTGACTACTTCGGCGGAACGTCCTTCTTGCTCGGATCGTCCGCGACGTTCATCGCCGCCGTCGTGCGCCGGGGTGACAGGATGCGGGGCAAGTCGGCCAGGGCGTGTTCCAGCGTGTGCGCCTCGTCTGGCCCGCGCTGCAAGAGGGATTCCAGTTCGTCGGCCCCGCCGGCCAGCATGCGGGCACGGTCGGTGGCCCGTCGCACCGAGGCGTCGTCTGCCCATTCGTCTGGTTCTTCAGGACTGGGAGACGCCACCGGGCCGCGCGCCGCAAGAAACGCCGCGCTGGCCGGCCGGGCCACAACGATGGGCACGCCACTGATCGGTGTGGGGCGTGAGGCGTTCTTTGTCGCGAGCAGCCGATCAAGCAAGGCCCGACACGAGGGGTCGACGAGAATGAACTGCACGCCCATGCCATGGGCTCGGTGCGGCTCTGCGGGATTGAACTCGCGTACCCAGGTTACGCGCCCCGTGCCAAAAAGCAGGGGAGGCACCTGCGGAAGTCCAATCTCAAACCGCACGACCTCGCCCACCGGCCGTGGCTTGCGGCTGGCAAGGAACACACCGCCCCTGGTCACGTTGGCCGCGAACCGCGCCACGAACGTGTCTGCATCAGGGTAGCGTAGGTAAATTCGCACCAAATTGGGGGAGGCGTCGTTCGTTGCCACGGCGAAGTGAGTATCGGCCTGCGCGCCCAGGGGGTCAACCGGATCGACAATCCTGCACTGGGGAAACCCGCACGTTGACAGTTACCCCTTGGAGCGGTAGTTTTCGCCGCCCTTCGCCACTCCAATGGTTGGAGTGTCCGATATTGACAACAAACACCGAGCCAATCCGATAGGGCCCCCGGACAGCTTGGACCAGACGACCCGCAAGGGTCGGGCAGCGGCGAGCAGCAAAAAGGATTCTAATGGTTTCGACTCCCTCTTCTACCGACGATCAAACCTCAGGCATGGAAGACAGCTTTGCAGCTCTCTTCGAAGAATCCCTCAAGCGCGATGAGGTCAAAGAAGGTGAAATCGTCAAGGGAAAGGTCATCAGCGTTGGCCCCGAGAACATTGTCGTAGACATCGGGTACAAATCTGAAGGCACCATCCCAGCGCACGAGTTTGCAGGGCCTGACGGCATCGTCACGATCAAGGTTGGAGACCAGGTCGACGTCTTCCTCGATAGCCGAGAAGACTCGAATGGCCTCTGCATCATCTCCAAGGAAAAGGCGGACCGGCTCAAGGTTTGGGACGAGATCTCCGCGGCTTGCGAGCGCGACGAACTGATCGAGGGAACCATCAGCACGCGGGTCAAGGGCGGCCTGTCGGTCACCATCCGCGGCGGCGTCAAGGCGTTCTTGCCCGGATCGCAGGTCGATTTGCGGCCGGTGCGCAACCTGGACGCGCTCATTGGTAAGAATCATCGTTTCAAGGTCATCAAGTTCAACAAGAAGCGCGGCAACATCGTGTTGTCCCGCCGCGTGTTGCTTGAGAAGGAGAGGGCAGAGCTCAAAGAGCAGACCCTCGACAAGCTCAAGGAAGGCCAGATGGTCGAGGGCATCGTCAAGAACCTCACCGAGTACGGCGCCTTCATCGACCTGGGCGGCATCGACGGTTTGCTTCACATCACGGACATGTCGTGGGGCCGGGTCACTCACCCATCGGAACTTTTCCAGGTGGGAGACCACGTTCGCGTGAAGGTGCTGAAGTTCAACTCCGAGACCGAGCGCGTGTCGCTTGGTTTGAAGCAGATGATGGAGGATCCCTGGACGCACGCCCAGGAGAAGTACCCACCCGGAACCGTGGTGCGCGGCAAGGTCGTCTCGCTCAAGGACTACGGCGCCTTCATCGAGATCGAGCAGGGTATCGAAGGCCTCATTCACATCTCCGAGATGTCGTGGACCCGCAGGGTCAAGCATCCATCCAAGATGCTGGCCATCGGCGACACCGTCGAGGCGGTGGTGCTCGACATCGACCCACGCCAGAACCGGATCAGCCTGGGCATCAAGCAGCTTGAGCCCAACCCGTTCGCGTCGTTGAAGGAAAAGTATCCGCCAGGAACCGTGGTCAAGGGTGTTGTCCGCAACATTGCCGACTTCGGTATCTTCGTGGAAATCGAAGAGGGTATCGACGGTTTGGTGCACGTCTCGGATCTGTCGTGGACCCAGAGGGTCAAGCACCCGTCTGAGCTCTACCAGAAGGGCGACGAGGTCGAGGCTGTGGTGCTCAACATCGAATTCGACGGCGAGAAGCCCAAGGTGTCGCTCGGCATCAAGCAGCTGGTGCCCGATCCATGGGATCGCATCCCCTACGACTACCCGGCCGGCAAGATCGTCGACTGCAAGATCATCAAGGTGCTCGACTTCGGTGCCTTCGTCGAAATCGAGAAGGGCGTTGAGGGTCTTATCCACGTGTCGGAGTTCTCTGACGAGCGCGTGGAAGATCCCAAGTCGTTCGTCAAGCCCGGCCAGTCCCTGAAGGCCGAGATCATCTCGGTCGATGGTGCCGAGCGAAAGATCGGCCTCTCGTTCCGAGGGGCGGCCCGCGCCGAAGAAGTGGCCGACGCCCAAGGCTTCACCGCCGGTGGCCCGACCGCCACCCTCGGCGATGTCATGCGCGAGAAGCTGGCAGGGCTGACCAAGAAGGCGACCGAGTAGGCGAGTTCATCGCGCGGACGCGGCCAGGTACGCCCGGACAACGGGCGGACGGCAGCGTCCGCACCCTGCCGCGAAGCACACGTCGCTACGCTTGCGGCTGGAGCAACCAGGTCGCCACGTCGTTGATGACCTGATCACGCTCTGGTTCGAGAAAGAGTTCGTGAAAGAGGTCCGGGTATCTTCGGACCTCTGCGATTGCGCCGGCTGCCTGGGCAAAGGCCAGCGTCACCTCTGTCGATACGATTCGGTCCTGACCCGCGACCAGCACCAGGGTCGGCACCCGTAGGTCGGCGGCGCGCAGGGCGGCCTGGGTTCGCAGAATGCCCGCGAAGCAGCCGGCCGTGGCCACATGGTGGACCAGGGGATCGCGAAAGAAGTTGGCGGCCACCACCGGGTTGCGCGAGAGGTCTTCAGCCTTCAGGCCGTTGCTCATGCTCAAGGTCGGCGTCAGGCGCGAGAACACCTCTGCCGCCGCGCGCTTGGGCATCGATATTTTCAGTTTCAATGCCAGCCACGGCGCGACCGCCACCAGTCGGTCAGCCTGGGGATCGCTCTTCCGTCGCAAGACGTGGTCGATCGCGATCAGGCCGCCCAGACTGTGTCCCATCAGGGTCCACGGCACCCCAGGCGAAAGCTCTCGCGCCCGCCGCACGACCAGCCCCAGGTCGGTGTGAAAGTCGTCGAAACGGTCGACATGCCCACGCCGCCCCTCCGAATGGCCGTGTCCGCGGCAATCGAACTGCGTGACCGCGATTCCACGGTCAACCAAAGTCGCGGCCACATGACGGTAAAGTCCGCAGTAGGCGCTGTATCCATGCACGGTCACCAAGACGAGGCGGGCGGGGCTGGCAGGGAGAAAGTGCTCGACATGCAGGGCGACGCCCGCTGATGAAAGGCTTTCCACGCGGGTGGGTTCATGGACCGCATTCATGCGCACGAGATACCATAGACGCGACAGCCGCCGCGGGCCATAGTGCGCACGGTTCCCGATGCGCATCACCGAAATTTACGCCAGCATTCAGGGCGAAACCCAGTACGCCGGCCTTCCATGCACCCTGGTGCGAACGACCGGCTGCGACCTGCGCTGCTCGTACTGCGACACGAGCTATGCCTTCTCTGGCGGAAGAGAAATGAGCGTAGACGAGGTCATGGCGGAGGTCCGTCGGCTTGGCCTGACCTGGGTGACTCTCACCGGGGGAGAGCCAATGCTGCAGCCAGATATGCCAGCCCTTGCCGCACGGCTTGTGGGCGAGGGCTTTCGGGTGACCCTGGAGACATCAGGGGCGCACCCCGTGGCCCACTTGCCGCCTGAAGTCATTCGGATCGTGGATATCAAGACGCCCGGTTCTGGGGAGGTCGAGCGGAATTTCTGGGAGGTCCTGCACGGCCTTCGGCCGCAGGATGCGGTCAAGTTCGTCATTTGCGACGAGGCCGACTACCTTTGGGCCGCCGAGGTGGTGCGCGGACGTGGTCTTGCCGGCCGGGCCGAGATTCTGTTCTCGCCAGCGACGGGCAAGCTTGATCCACGCGACCTTGCGGCGTGGATCCTGCGTGACCGCCTCCCGGTGCGTTTCAACCTGCAGATTCACAAGTACATCTGGGGCGCAGAGACGCGCGGCGTATAGAAAACGGGTATTTCACCCCGGTCGGGATGGGCGAGCGCGTTGGTCTGTCAAGTTTCCGCTCACTTTCGCATTGACAGCGGATCCGGTGCCCTGCTAGCGTCCTGCCGCGCCAGGTAAGCTAACCTAGCGAGAACCTTTGGGAAAGACGACCAACTTTGACGCCGGCTCGAAAGGATTCCTGATCACGATGGGGACATGCCTCACGCTGATCCTCGATTCGGGGTGCGCTTCGCACCCCACGCGAGATCCTGAGCAGTCGCAAATCAGGTACCAGCTCGCGGCGGGATACTTCCGCGATCAGCGAACGGAAGCCGCCATCGAGGAATTGCAGACGGCGCTGAACTCCGACCCGGAGAACGCCGACGCGTACAACATGCTCGGCCTCATCGCTCTTCGGCAGGGGCACGACTATCTGGCCCAGCTCGAAATCGCGTCTTGCCTCAAGGGCAGGGATGCCGAACAGGTTCGCGGCGAAGCCCAGGAGAAATTCAAGCAGGCGGCGCAGAAACTGCACCGGGCCGTGGAACTGCGGCCAGAATTCGCCGAGGCGTGGAACAACCTTTCGGTGGCCGAGCTTCAGCTCCAGTCGTGGGATGCCGCCATCGAGGCCGCCCGGAACGCACTCAAGGAGCCGTCGTATGGGATGCCCGAATTTGCGCGGGCCAACTTGGGGTGGGCCTACTACCAGAAGAAAGACATCCAGGCCGCGTGGAAGGAACTGCACGAGGCGGTGAGCCGCTCGTCTGGTTTCTGTGTTGGCCGCTACCGACTTGCCAAGGTCTACGTGGATCGGGGCGAGATTGACCAGGCGGCGGAGGTGCTGGCTCCAGTGGTTTCAGATGTCAAACGATGTCCCATCCAGGAGGTGCAACTCTTGGGCGGACTGCTCAGTGAACGCAAGAGGGAGATGGGTGCGGCGAGAGAGTCATTTCAGCGTTGTGTCGACATTGCCCCGCGCAGTTGTGTCGCGGATGAGTGCCGGCGCTACGCACAGTTGATCCAGTGAGACGAGAGGTTCTTGGCGAATGGAAACAGCAAACTTCGGCACGGTGCTTCGAGAAGCTCGTGAACGACGCCACGTATCGCTGGCCGATATTTCCCGGGAGACCAAGGTCTCGGTCAGCGCGTTGCAACTTCTCGAAGCCGGGAAGTTTGCGGACTTGCCCCACGAGACCTTTGTCCGTGGGTTCATCCGTTCGTATGCCCGCACGGTGGGCATGTCCCATGTCGAGGCATTGACCCTATTCGACGAGGCGGTGGCCGCGCGCCGCAACGCCGACGCCCCGGTCCCTTTGTCGCTGGCCCCGCGGGCGAAGCCGGTGCCCATCATTTCTTCGCCCGAGGTTGGCTCCGACGATGATGCACAGACACCGCGACACGGGATTGGGCTGGCGGTTTTTGTGATCATTGTGCTGCTCATCGCGACCATCACGCTGTCCCTGTTCCTTCGCCAGCAGCCGCAATCGGGCGAGGGCCTGAGCCTTCTCGAATCGACTGACGTTCCCCAGTTGGTTGCCCGGACCTGACGCCGGGCTCGCCGGGCGTGGTAGCTTGAGCCCGTGGGCGCCAGGTTTTCGACGACCGCCATTGTTCTGCGAACCGTCGCCTACGGTGAGTCAGATCGGGTTGTGACCCTGCTCGGGCCGACAACCGGCCGTCTGTCGGCTCTGGCCCGCGGCGCGAGCAAGAGCGTCCGGCGCTTTGGCGGAGGCCTGGGTATGGGGGCCGAAGGGCTGGCCGAACTGCACGAACGCGCGGGGGCTGACCTACTGCTGCTGGAAGGATTCGATGTGCAGCAGCCGCGCATCGGCCTAGCGGGCGATCTGGGCAAGACCGCCCACGCTGCCTACGCCCTAGAAATCTGCGACCGCCTGTGTCCCCCTCGTCACGCAGAGTCGGCGGCTTTCGCCTGGCTGCAGGAGTTTCTGCTGCGTTTGGAAGCGGGGCGAGCAAGCGCTGAGCGTCTCCGCGTGTTCGAGCTTGGCCTTCTCACCCGACTGGGAATCGGCCCTGCCCTCGACCGCTGTGCGGTTTGTGGGCGCAGCGACCTTGGCGATGCCAATACACGCTGGCTAGCCGATCAGGGCGGCGTGTGGTGTGCCTCATGCGCTCGACGCGGTGATGTGTTGACTGTGCAAGTGCGGCGGGCACTCGTGGACCTTGCCAGCCTGTCGCTGGTCGACGCCGAGACCATGACCCTGGACCGGGACACCAACGCCGCCTGCCGCCGCGCCATCCTCGGTCTTCTGCGAGCCCACATCGCAGGGCCGCTGCGTTCGCTGGACTTCATCGAAAAAATGGGCGGCAGTTTGTAGCGAAGGCCCGGCGGGAGTCCTCGTCCGGCCGCCCCATCAATTCTCTGTTTCCCGTGCGAACGCCAGTTGCGTTACCCTCACGCCGCTTGCGTGCGGGTCGGGGAAATCACGGGGAAATCCCCGAACCAGGTTAGTTTGCTGGGTAGTGCGTCGCGGAGGCCGGCCGAGCGCCAAGACAGGGCAGAAAACGGGTAGCGGTTGTGTCCGTTCTTGGGCTTCGGGGGAAAGATCGGCGATTCCCGGTCAGTGGCGAGGCGTCCGCAGGTCACGAGCG
>Ga0265316_10000267_pt1 | contig 59023 bp, 51 predicted proteins | sample 4522metaG_FD_202092 | JGI IMG/M metagenome (GOLD analysis project Ga0265316, IMG submission 202092) | Rhizosphere microbial communities from Carex aquatilis grown in University of Washington, Seatle, WA, United States - 4-5-22 metaG | ecosystem: Host-associated > Plants > Roots > Rhizosphere >... | reverse complement strand
GGCCCCTCGTCGTTTCGTGTGGAAACCAACGGCGACAATCGGTGGTGGTCGTAGCGCCGTGTGGGCATGTGGGCAAGTCGCAGAGCGGCTTGTCCACATGCCCATGCGGCCTTGTAGTGCATGAACTGGAGGCTGTCTCGTGAGCGTTGGAGTTGAAACGCTGTTTACCAGCGCGTTGGGTTTGGTTGCGCCGTGGGAGGTGGCCAAGGTGGATCTGGACACAGCCAAGCGGCGCATCGACTTTGAGGTGCGCTGCAACGCCAAGTTGCTCAGTTGCCCGCACTGCAACACCCCGGCGCAAGGCATCCATGACCGCCTTCGCCGCTCGTGGCGACACCTTGATTTTTTCCAGTTCGAAGCCTGGCTGCACGCCGATGTGCCGCGGGTGGCCTGCACTGGCTGCGGCAAGACCACGCAGGTGGGTGTGCCCTGGGCTCGCGAAGGCTCTGGCTTTACGGCGCTGTTTGAAGCCTTGGCGTTGTCGCTGTGCCGTGAGCTGCCGGTGCGGCAAGCCGCTGCACTGCTGCGTTGTGCCGACAAGCCCCTGTGGCGGCGCATTGAGTACTATGTTCAACAGGCCCGCGCAATCGACGACATGAGCGAGGTACGTACCGTGGGCATCGACGAGACAAGCCTGCGGCGTGGGCAGCACTACATCACTGTCGTGCACGATCTGGCTGCCAAGCGCCTGCTGTTTGCCACCGAAGGGCGCAGCCACCACTCCGTGTTGGACTTTGCCCAAGACCTCAAGGCCCATGGCGGCGATCCGGCTGTCGTGCATCACGTCTGTCAGGACATGAGTGCTGCCTACACCAAGGGGGTGGGCTTGGCGCTGCCGGCAGCTGCCATCAGCTACGACCGCTTCCATGTCGTCAAGATGGCCATCGAGGCCATGGACGAAGTGCGACGAACCGAATGGCGCGATCAGCCCCATGCCGTGCACGCGGCCTTGGGCGGCACGGACCGCAAAGTGCTCAAGGGCCTGATGTGGGGCATGCGCAAGAACCCACCTGCCTGGAGCGGCCAACAGATCAGCGCCATGCACTGGCTGCAGCACTCCACGCTGAAATCTGCGCGGGCGTGGCGCCTGAAGATGGCCCTGCGCGAGGTCTATGGCGCAGCGCTCAAGCACAACGACCCCAGGCAGGCTCAGGCAGATCTGAGCGCCTGGTTGAGCTGGGCCACACGCTCGCGGCTGGAGCCCTTCAAGAAACTGGCCAAGACCTTGAAGACCCACTTCGCTGGCGTGATCAGCGGCATGCTGGACAACCGATCCAATGCCTTCGTCGAAGCCATGAACGGCCTGTTGCAGCAGGCCAAACGCGCCGCACGAGGCTTCCGAACGGCAGGCAACTTCATCGCCGTCGCATACCTTCGCATGTCCAAGCTGGCCCATCTGCCTGATCACCCCTTCAACCCGGCATCAGCGAAATGAGGCAGGGGCGTTCCACACAAAACGGCATAGAGCCCAGTCGGCGGGCCAGCCCAACTCACGCGCCAGGCCTTCGCTGGCGGCTACCCAGCGCGGCGTTGGCAGAGATTCGCCCAGCAAGGCGGTGCCCAGCGGCACGCCCAGGCGCGCCTGGGTGTCCTGGCTGAGCTGGGCAAAACGGTTGAGCCAAGCCTCGGCCGGCGGAGAGGCAAAGTTGTGTGAAGGCGCGCGCGCGCCGGTGTCTGCGGGGGTGGGCATGTGGCGCAGTGTAGACAAGCCCCCTGTCCCTGGGGCGCCTCAGGGACATTGCCGTCACGGGGCTCGCCTAAGATGCGGCCTCGTGTCGGCCGACTGCCGACGGCGGCGGTGGGCGCGGTGCCTGTCGAGCAGACGACGGCCAAGCCCGTCTCAGGAGAAACGCTGGTGGACGTTGTGTTGTTCTTCAAGGCCGCCCTCATGGGCATTGTGGAAGGACTCACCGAGTTCCTGCCCATCTCCAGCACCGGCCACCTCATCCTGGCCGACTCCTTGCTGGACTTCGCCCGCTCGGCCGGCGCCGAAAAGGCCAAGGTGTTCGAGATCGCCATCCAGACCGGCGCCATCTTCGCCGTCATCCTGGTCTACATGCAGCGCATCCGCGACACGCTGACCGGCCTGGGCTCGGACCCCAAGGCACAGCGCTTCACCGCCAATGTGCTGATCGGCTTCCTGCCCGCCGTGGTGATCGGCCTGGCACTGGGCAAGATCGTCAAGGCCTACCTGTTCAATGCCACCGTGGTGGCCTCGACCTTCATCCTGGGCGGCATCATCATCCTGATCGCGGAGCGCATCGCGGCGCGCGCCCCGCGTGCCCGTGTCGAGACGGTGGACGACCTCACGCTGGTCGATGCGCTGAAGGTTGGCTTCGTGCAATGCCTGGCCCTGGTGCCGGGCACCAGCCGCTCGGGCGCAACCATCATTGGCGGCATGCTGATGGGCCTGTCGCGCAAGGCCGCGACCGACTTCAGCTTCTTCCTGGGCATCCCAACCCTGGTGGGCGCGGGTGTGTACAGCCTCTACAAGGAACGTGCGCTGCTGTCGATGGCCGACCTGCCGCTGTTCAGCGTGGGCCTGGTGTTCGCCTTCCTGTCGGCCTGGGTGTGCGTGCGCTGGCTGATACGCTACGTGTCCAGCCACAGCTTCATCCCCTTTGCCTGGTACCGGATTGCCTTCGGCGTGCTGATCCTGGTGTCGGCGCACTTCAACTGGGTGTCGTGGTCGGAGTGAGCCTGCTCCAGCGCGGTGGGCCAAGGGTGAGAAAATCCCGGCATGCCCCTTGGACCCTCGCCCCGACGCCTGGCGCTGGACGCCCTGCTCCAGCCTGAGCCAGCCCTGAAAGCGCAGCAGGCCCGCGCCTTGTTCGAGGCGGCGGGCTCGCTGACGGCCGGTACGTGGCAGCACGAGGCCATCGCCCTCACGCCCCCCGAACAGCTGTCGGCCATGCCCGGGCGTCCCGAGCGCCCGGCTTTGGTGTCGGCCACACAGGTGCCTTCGCGCAGCCCTTTCACGCTGGAAGGCCGCGCAGCCTTGCTGCACGCCATCTGCCACATCGAGTTCAACGCCATCAACCTGGCACTTGACGCGGTCTGGCGTTATGCCGACATGCCCACGCAGTTCTACCTGGACTGGCTGCGCGTGGCCAGCGAGGAGGCCCTGCACTTTGGCCTGCTGCGCACCCACTTGCAAACCCTGGGCTTCGACTACGGCGATTTCGACGCCCACGACGGCCTGTGGGGCATGTGCGAGAAAACGCGCGATGACATCGTGGCGCGCATGGCCCTGGTGCCACGCACGCTGGAGGCCCGTGGCCTGGACGCCACCCCGCTGATCCAGCAGAAGCTGACGCGCGCCGGTGACCTGGCCGCGGTGGCCATCCTGGACACCATCTTGCGCGACGAGGTCGGGCATGTGGCGGTGGGCAACCACTGGTTCCACCACCTGTGCCAAGCACGGGGGCTGGACGCTGTCGCGCTCTACCCGCAGCTGGTGAAGCAGTACGACGCTCCACGGATGCGGCCGCCGTTCAACGAGGCTGCACGCAAGGCGGCCGGTTTCACGGACGCGGAGATGGCCTTCCTGTTGGGCCTGGACTGAGGCGCCAAACAGCCAGCCCGCTTAGCCGGCGCCACCCCCACGGGGATGATGCTGGGCATGCAATTGCCGCAGGCGCTCGCGCGCCACGTGGGTGTAGACCTGCGTGGTGGAGATGTCGGCATGGCCCAGCAGCATCTGCACCACGCGCAAATCGGCCCCGTGGTTGAGCAAGTGCGTGGCAAAGGCGTGGCGCAAGGTATGGGGAGAAAGGTGCTGGTGGATGCCCGCCACCGCGGCGTACTTGCGGATGATTTTCCAAAACATCTGCCGCGACATGCCCTGCCCTTGCGAGGTCACGAACAAGGCCTCGCTGACGCGCTGCACGCCCAGGATCTGCCCGCGGGCCTCGTCCAGGTAGCGCTGCAGCCACTCACCGGCCTCCTGGCCAAAGGGCACGAGGCGTTCCTTGCTGCCTTTGCCGGTGACGCGCAACACGCCTTCGTTCAAACCCAACTGCACCGTGCGCAACGTGACCAGTTCGCTCACGCGCAAGCCGCTGGCGTAAAGCAACTCCAGCATGGCGCGGTCTCGCAGGCCAAGCTTGTCGAGCACGTCGGGCGCGGCGAGCAGGCGCTCGACCTGCTGCTCGGTGAGCGTGCCGGGCAGGCGCATGCGCTGGCGGGGCGCGTCCATGCGCAAGGTCGGGTCCTGGGTGCACAGGCCTTCGCGCACGGCCCAGCGGTAAAAGCGGCGGAACACGCTGAGGCGACGCCCCACGGATGAAGGCTTGGACTCGGCATGGCGATTCGCCATGTAAGCCTGCACCTCGTGTTCAGCGGCCTGCGCCAGGGAGGCGCCTCCCTGGGCCTGCAACCAAGTGGCCAGCGCGCTCAGGTCGCGCCGGTAGGCCGACAGGGTGTTGGCGCTCAGGCCATCTTCGAGCCAAAGGGCATCGATGAAGCGGTCCAGGTGTGGATCGGCTGGCAAAGCGGCAGACGCAGAGGTTGGCGCGTCAGACACCGCCGCCCAGCAAGCCCTCTTTCAAGCGCTTGTCCACCGGTTTGTCACCCACGAAAATCTTCAACACAGAGCGGTACAGGTCATCTCCGACCACCGGCGTGCCGACAAAGCGCTCGTTGAGGCGCAGCACGGTGCCGCGATCGGGCACGAAGTCGATGTCGATGGTGTCGCCCACATGCAAGTCGCCCATGCTGTCGAGGTGGGCCGCCAAGTGGGTGAGGCGGTCCTCCATGTGGGCCTGGGCCGCCTCGGTTTCGTTGCGGGCGATGCGGCTGGTCAGCGACTTGGTGAGCTCATGGCTGGGGGCGTCCAGCATGATCTTCAGGCGCAGGCGCTTGGGGCCTGGCATGGTCAGCACCTGGACGCTGTCGCGGGTGGGCGCCGGGAGGTAGAGGCCCGCCACGAAGGCCTTGACCCAGGCCACGCCACGCAAGCCGAGGCCATTGAGCCGCAGGGTGCGGTCGGACAGCACCGCGGTGTCATCGAACTGCTGCCCGTCCAGCGTGGCGGCACAGGCATGCCCCAGCCAGGCGCCCGACAAGGCCGTCAACAACGTGGCCACGGCCAGTTGCCGCATGGCGCGCAGGCGCCAGGAAATGGAATCCATGCAATCTCGTCCTTGTTGCCAGAGGCTGGGGCCACTGGGTGATGACAGGGCATGTGGGGGCCCACATGCGCAAATCAAGGGGATGGCGTTAACCTGTGGCCCATGCTGGACCCGCTGATGCTGCTGCCCGATTTGTTGTTGATTGTGGGTGGATTCCTCCTGTGTCGCTTCACGTCTTTTGAACGCCCCACCTGGGATGTGGTCGAGCGGCTGGTTTACAACCTGCTCTTCCCGGCCCTGCTGTTCGCCTCCATCGTCAAGAGCCCGCTGCGCCCCACCGATGCCGCGGCCATGGCGGGCGCCGGTGTGGCGCTGAGCCTGCTGGGGCTGGGCCTGGCCACCCTGTTGCGCCACGGGCCGGGCGTGGACGCGCGCCTGCACGCCAGTGGTGCTCAGGTCGCTTTCCGGTTCAATTCCTACATTGCGCTGGCGCTGGCCGATCGGCTGCTGGGCGCGCAAGGCGTGGCGCTGATCGCCATCCTCATCGCCCTGTGCGTGCCGCTGTGCAACGCCGGTGCCGTCTGGAGTCTGGCGCGGCACGGCGGCCACAACACCCTGCGGGAGATGGCGCGCAACCCGCTCATCATCAGCACCTTGACCGGCCTGGCCGTGCGCGTGCTGGACATACCCCTGCCGCACTGGCTGATGGAAACGGTGGGCCGCATCGGGCAGGCCGCCCTGCCCATGGGCCTGCTGGCCGTGGGCGCCGGGCTGCAATGGACGGGGCTGGCCGCTGCGCCTGGCCTGGCGGGTGGCCTGTTGGCGATCCGCCACCTGGTGCTGCCCCTGGCGGCCATGCTGCTGGGCCAGTGCTTGGCGCTGCCCGACGCACAACGGGCCATCCTCGTGGCTTTTGGCGCCCTGCCGACCGCCTCCAGCGCCTATGTGCTGGCCGTCCGCATGGGTGGCAACGGCCCCTTTGTGGCGGGCCTCATCACCTTGTCCACCCTGCTGGCCATGGTCACCGTGCCCCTGTGGGTCGGCGCCCTGCGTTGGCTGCCGCCCTGATGGGCTCACGGCAGGCACCTGCGGCCATGTGCCGCAGTCCGTCGGGCGCGAGTCTGGGAGAAGGTGCGAAGGCAGGCCATGGGCGGGGGATGCACGGAGAGAAGCTGCCGTGATCATCCGCGAGGGCCCTCGCCAGGGTCTCCCCTCTCAAGGGGGAGTCGTGCGCACAATGTTCCCGCGTCAACGCCAGGCTTGCGCCGCCAGGCCTGCTGCAGCGTGGCAAGCTGATGGCTTCACACCGGGTTGAACATGTCGATGCAAATTTCTGCCACCCCCCTCCTCGGCCGCCGTGTGCGGCTGGAGCCCCTGTCGCGCGCCCAGCACGAAGCGGGCATCGCCGCGGCCATCGCCGATGGCGAAATCTGGGCGCTGCCCGTGACCTTTGTGCCGCACCCGCGCGACCTGGCAGGCTTTTTCGAGGCCGCCGATGCGGCCCTGGCAGCCGGCCGCGAGCTGGCGTTCGCCACGGTGGACGTGGACAGCGGCACGGTGGTGGGCAGCACGCGCTTCCGCTGCATCGAGGCCGCGCACCGGCGGGTGGAGATCGGCTTCACCTTCATCGCCCGCAGCTGGCAGCGCACGCACGTCAACACCGAGGCCAAGTACCTGATGCTGCGCCATGCCTTCGAACACTGGGCCTGCAACCGCGTGGAGTTGCTGACCGATGCGCGCAACCTGGCGTCACGTCAGGCCATCGTGCGCATCGGGGCGCGCGAGGAGGGCACGCTGCGCAGCCACATGGTCATGCGCGACGGTTTCGTGCGGGACTCGGTGATGCACGCCATCACCCAGCACGACTGGCCCGAGGCGCGGGCGCGCCTGGAAGCACGCTTGCGGTGAAGGCCCAGGCCCCGCCGGTCGGAGCTCGGTTCAGTTGGAGGCGCCGCTGTTGTACATCCGTTGGATGTCTTCCATGGCCTGCGAGAGCTTGGCCGGTGAGCGCTCTGCCGGGTCGGTCTTGACCTGCCAGTCGCCGAATGCCGAGGCGCGGCGGCGCTTGAACTCGGTTTCGCGGTTCAGTGCTGCCATCTGGGCTTCGTCCTCGGGGTTGGCCACCATGCTGCCCACCTTGGCCTGCCAGGCTTCGGCGCGCTGAGTGCGCTTGGCCTCGTCGGGTTCCATGTCGGCCACCAGCACCACGCCCATCAGCGTGGCTTCCACCAGGGTGAATTCGCCCGATTTCATGCGTTCGGGCAACTCGCTCATGAGCGCCTCGGCCATCTGGCGGCGCTTGCGCGCATCGCGCTGCTCGTCGAGGTTCTGCCAGGTCTCGAACGCCTTCTGGTAGCGCAGGTAGCCAACGATGCGGGTGGCCTCGGCCTTGGCATTGGGCTGCCGTTTCAGGGCCGCTTCCAGCGAATTCCAATCGGCCTCACTGAGGTCGGACGGGCGGCCATCGGCCAGCACGGGCGGGTTGAGCTCCGGCGCTCCGGTGGCCACCACCGAGGCGCTGTTGCCCATGCCAGGCCACATGCCGTTGCCTGCGTTGCCGGTGCCATTGGCTGCGCCGCCGTCGTTCGAGGGGGCGAAAGCCCAGTAAGCGCCAGCAGCGGCGGCAGCCAGGGCGGCCGCGATGGCCACGCCTTGCCACGAGCGGCTTTTTTCGACAGTGATCATGGGTTCGTCAACGAGTGCAAAGGGACGTGATGCGTCTAGGATAACGCCAGCCGGTGCGCCCTCGGGCACGGCCATGTCCGGAGAAACACCACCCACCCCCGCAAGCAGGCGCCATGCTGATCCGCCCCATGACACCCACCGACCTGCCCGGCGTGCTGGCCGTGCAGCAACGGTGCTACCCGCCCGTTTTCCATGAGCCCTCGGCGGCTTTTGCCAGCAAGCTGACAGGCGCGCCAGACACCTGCTGGGTGGCCGCCTGTGCTGACGAGGGCATCGTGGCTTACCTGGTCAGCCTGCCGGTGGACGCCCACAGCCTGCCGGTGCTCCACGCGGCGCAATGGCAGGCACCTGCCCAGGCGCAATGGCTCTACCTGCACGACCTGGCGGTGGCACCGCTCGCACGGGGCCGGTCACTGGCACCTCGGCTGGTGGCCCAGGCGCAACGGTCGGCCCGCGCCCTGCGTTTGCGGCAGATGGTGCTGGTGGCCGTGCAAGGCTCCCAGGGCTTCTGGCAGCAGCATGGCTTTGCCGCGCAGGCGCTGCCGGCAGAGGCGATCTCGGGAAAGCTGGACAGCTTCGGGCCCGACGCCCAATTCATGGCCTGCGCCTTGTGAGCCACACCCACACCCGAAGTTGCCGGCATCCTTGAGGCACATCAAATTGTCGGATTGACGGATGGGCGTGCCCCAGCGATGCTGCAGCGCAACACTCGCAGATTCATCCCTCCCCTCGCATGAACACCTCCCTGCTGCGCTGGACCCTGCCCCTGGCCGCCATTGCCGGTGCCCTTGGCTTGGCTTATTGGCTGCACACGCGCGACCGCGGTCTGCCCGATGGCCTGGCCCGCGGCAATGGCCGCATGGAAGTCGAGCGCATCGACATCGCGACCAAGTACCCGGGTCGCATCGTCGAACTGCCGGTGCGCGAGGGGGACTTGGTGAAAGCCGGCGACCTGATCGCCCGCCAGGACAGCACCGACTTGCTGGCCCAGCGCGACGCCGTGGCCGCCGCCCGCGACCGTGCAGGCCAGGCAATGCGGCGCGCCCAGGCCGAGACCGAAGTGCGCCGCGTGCAGGCCCGGCTGGCCCAGTTGGAGTTGGACCACGCGGGCAAGCTCAAGCAGGATGCGCTGGTCTCGGGCGCCGAGGTCGAGCGCCGCACGGCCCAGCGCGACGGTGAACAGGCGGGCGTGAAAGTGGCCACCGCAGCGATTGGCGAGGCCACGGCCGCCCGTGGCGAGGCCGAAGCCCAGATCCGCCGCCTGAACGTGGCCATCGAGGACATGAGCCTGCGTGCGCCGGTGGATGGCCGCATCGAGTACCGCGTGGTCGAGCCCGGCTCGGTCCTGCCGTCCGGCGGGCGGGTGGTGACGCTGCTCAACCTGGCCGATGCGCACATGACCGTTTTCCTGTCCACCGCGGTGGCAGGCAAGCTGCAGGTGGGCGACGAAGCGCGCATCGTGCTGGACGCCGCGCCCCAGTACGTGGTGCCGGCCAAGGTGTCGTTCGTGGCGGCCGAAGCGCAGTTCACGCCCAAGTACGTGGAGACCGAGGCCGAGCGCGAAAAGCTCGTCTTCCGGGTGAAGTTGCAGGTGCCGCGCGAGATCGCCCAGCGCTACAGCCGCTACGTCAAAGCTGGCCTGACCGGCTATGGCCATGTGCGCACCGATGCGCGCACACCCTGGCCTGCATCCCTGCAGGTGAAGTTGCCTGAGGCCGCACCTGCCTCCCCCTCGGCCTCTGCCGCCCCCGCCACCTCCGCAGCGCAGGCCAAGCCGTGAACCCCGCCGCACCGGCCGTGGTGCTCCAGGACGTCAGCCACCGCCATGGCGATGCCGTGGCGCTGCACCACGTGTCGCTGAGCCTGCCCGCCGGTCAGACCATCGGTCTGGTGGGGCCCGACGGCGTGGGCAAATCGACGCTGCTGTCGCTGATCGCCGGGGTGAAGCGCCTGCAGCGCGGCAGCGTGCAGGTGCTCGGCCACGATCTGGCCCAGGCACGCGAGCGCGCCGTGCTGGCGCCGCGCGTGGCCTTCATGCCGCAGGGCCTGGGCCGCAACCTCTACCCGACGCTGTCGGTGGCAGAGAACATCGATTTCTTCGCGCGCCTGTTTGGCCAAGGCGCCGCCGAACGTGCCCAACGGCTGCAACGGCTGATGGACGCGACCGGTCTGACGCCCTTCCGCGACCGCCCAGCGGGCAAGCTCTCGGGCGGCATGAAGCAAAAGCTGGGCTTGTGCTGCGCGTTGGTGCACGACCCGGACCTGCTCATCCTCGACGAGCCCACCACGGGGGTCGATCCGCTCTCGCGGCGACAGTTCTGGGCCTTGGTCGAGGCCTTGCGGGCCGAGCGCCCGGGCATGACCGTCATCGTCGCCACGGCTTACATGGAAGAGGCCGAGCGCTTCGAGCACCTGGTGGCCATGAACGGTGGCCGCGTGCTGGTGTTCGACCGCACCCGCGAGGTGCTGGCACGCACGCCGCAAGGTACGCTGGAGGCGGCCTACATTGACCTGTTGCCGCCGGAGCAGCGCAGCAACACCGCGCCCCTCGCCATCCCGCCCCGGGCGCCCAGAGAGGGGCCACCGGCCATCGAGGCCACACGGCTGACGCGGCGCTTTGGCGATTTCGTGGCCGTGGACGAGGTGAGCTTCCGCATCGAGCGTGGCGAGATCTTCGGCTTCCTGGGCTCCAACGGTTGCGGCAAGACCACGACCATGAAGATGTTGACCGGCCTGCTCGACATCAGCAGCGGCGAGGCCCGCTTGCTGGGCGAACCGATCCGCGCGGGCGACCTGGCGACGCGCTTGCGCGTGGGCTACATGTCGCAGGCCTTCTCGCTGTACGAAGAGCTCAGCGTGCGCCAGAACCTGGACCTGCACGCCCGCCTTTACCGGCTGGACGGGCCGCGCGCCACCGAGGCCATCGACGCTGCCCTGCGCGATTTCGACCTGCAAGCGCACGCCGACGCCAGCCCCAAGGCGCTGTCGCTGGGCATCCGCCAACGGCTGCAATTGGCCGCGGCCTGCCTGCACAAGCCGGAAGTGCTCATCCTCGACGAACCGACCTCGGGCGTGGACCCGGCCGCACGCGACCTGTTCTGGCGCCACCTGGTGACACTCTCGCGCGAGCAGCAGGTCACCATCTTCGTGTCCACCCACTTCATGAACGAGGCCGAGCGCTGCGACCGCATCTCATTGATGCACCGTGGTCGCGTGCTGGCCGTGGGCTCGCCCGCCGAGCTGCGCGACAGCCAACAGGCCGATTCGCTGGAAACCGCTTTCGTGGCTTACCTGCAAGCCGCCGATGACACCGTGCAGGCCGCGCAAGCAGCGGCCACCGTCAGCGCCGCACCCACCGCCATGGCGCCCACGGCCTCCAGCACCTCCGCCCCGTCGCGCCACAGCCTGAGCGCCTGGCTGGCGGGCGTGTGGGCCTTCGCCCTGCGCGAGGGCATGGAGTTGCGCCGTGACCGCATCCGACTGACCTTCGCCCTGCTGGGGCCGATCATCCTGCTGGTGACAGCGGCCTGGAGCATCTCCTTCGACGTCGAGCACGTGAAGTTCGCGGTGCTCGACCACGACCAGACCCACGACAGCCGCCAGCTCATCGAGCACTTCGCGGGCTCGCGCTATTTCGAGCAGCAGCCCGACCTGCACTCCGACGACGAGGTGCAAACCAAGCTGCGCCGCCACGACGTGAGCCTGGTGCTGGAGATCCCGCCCGGATTTGGCCGCGACCTGCTGGCCGGGCGTCGCCCTGAAGTCGGCTTCTTCATCGATGGCACCCAGCCTTTCACGGCAGAGAACGTGCGTGGCTACGCGCAAGGCATCGTGCTGGAACACGCCATGCGCTTCGCCCGAGAAACCCCCGGCTTGGCGCCCCCCACCCTGCCCGCGCGGCTGGAGCCCCGCTTTGCCTACAACCAGTCCTTCCGCAGCATCTATGCCTCCACACCGGGCCTGCTGATGCTGTGCCTCATCATCATCCCGGCCATGCTGACGGCGCTGGGCGTGGTGCGCGAGAAGGAGATGGGCTCCATCCTCAACCTCTACGCCTCGCCGGCCACCGTGGGCCAGTTCCTGCTGGGCAAGCAGATGCCGTACGTGGCCCTGGCCATGGCCAGCTACCTGACGCTGGTGTTCCTCAGCGTCTTCCTGCTGCAGGTGCCCCTCAAAGGCAGCTTCCTGGCGCTGAGCCTGGGCGCGCTGTGCTTCGTGTTCGCCACCACGGCGCTGGGTCTGTTCCTGTCGGCCTTCCTGCGCTCGCAGGTGGCGGCATCGTTCGCCTCGGCCATCATCTGTTTGATCCCGTCGGTGAATTTCTCGGGCCTGCTCTACCCGGTGTCCACGTTGACGGGCGCGGCGGTCTGGGTCGGCAAGGGCTTCCCGGCCTCGTGGTTCCAGCTCATCAGCCTCGGTGCGTTCACCAAGGGGCTGGGCGTGGGCAGCTTCTGGCCGATGTACGCGGCGCTGCTGGGCTTTGGGTTGTTGTACCTGGGTTTGGCGCGCCTGCTCGTGCGCAAGCAGGAGGGCTGAAGCATGTGGCGCTGGTTGAGCAATGTGTGGCGGCTGTCGTGGAAGGAGTTGCGCAGCCTGGCAACCGACGTGCCGCTGATGGGCCTGATCCTGTTTGCCTTCACCGTGTCGGTGTACACGACGGCCAAGGGCGTGAAGGCCGAGGTCTCGCACGCCTCGGTGGCGATGATCGATGGCGACCAATCGACCTTGTCGCTGCGCCTGCGCGACGCCCTGCGCCCGCCCTACTTCCAGACGCCGCGCGACATCGCCCCGCAAGACGCGGGCGACGCCCTGGACCGCGGCGACTTCATCTTCGTGATCGACATCCCCCCGCGCTTCGAAGCCGATGTGCTGGCCGGCCGCAGCCCCGCCATACAGGTGACGGTGGACGCCACGGCCATGACCCAGGCCGGCCTGGGTGTCGTCTACCTCAATGAAATCTTCCTGCGCGAGCAGCTCGACTTCTTCCACCAGCGTGGCATCGCCTCGATGTTGCCGGCGCCGCCGGTGGTGCGGCTGATGTTCAACCCGAACAACCAGTCGGAGTGGTTCAGCTCGGTGATGCTGGTCGAAACCAACGTGACGGTGCTGGCCATCATCCTGGTCGGGGCAGCGGTGATCCGCGAGCGCGAACATGGCACCATCGAGCATTTGCTGGTGATGCCGGTTCGCCCCAGCGAGATCGCCATGGCCAAGATCCTGGCCAACGGTGGCGTCATCGTGCTGGCGGTGTGGCTGTCGCTGGAGCTGGTCATCCGCGGCTGGCTGCAGGTGCCGCTGCCCGGCTCGGTGCCCTTGTTCATGCTGGGGACGTCGCTGTACCTGTTCGCCGTCACCGCCCTGGGCATCCTGCTGGCCACCCTGGCCTCGTCCATGCCGCAGTTCGGCCTGCTGGCCGCACCCGTGTACGTGGTGCTGTACCTGCTCAGTGGCGCGGCCACGCCGGTGGAGAGCATGCCCGAGTTGATGCAGCACATCGTGCAGATTTCGCCGACCACGCAGTACGTCAAGCTCACGCAGGCCGTGTTGTACCGGGATGCAGGCGTTCGGCTTGTCCTGCCTCAACTGCTGGCGGTGTCGGCCGCCGGTGGTCTCTTCCTGGTCATCGCCCTGACAAGATTCCGTTCGATGCTGGCCCGACAAGGTTGAAGCGCACCCGCCCAGCCCGCCCCACCCTAGGAGACCCAGATGCCTCACACCCGCACCGCCCCCCCCAAGATGAGCTGGGAAGACTGGGTCCGCGCCCTCGACCTCCACACCCACAGCCAGGTGGGGCAGCTCATGGGCGGCATCTCGCCCATCCAGTCCACGCTGGTCTACCTGGACTGGCTGATGCACCTGATGATTTCACCGGGCAAACAGCTCGACATCGTCAAGCGCAACGCCGACGACGTGACCCTGGCGGTGAACCGGCTGGTGCAAGGTGGCAGCGAGAGCGCCCGCCACGACCATGAGGCCGATGCACCATTGCAAGCCGGTTGCGCCCACCCGCTGCCGCTGCCCGTGCACGACCGCCGCTTCGCCAGCCCGGCCTGGCAGAACTGGCCCTTCAACGTGTACGCGCAGTCCTTCCAGGTGCTGGAGCACGTCTGGCACCAGGCCACCAGTTGCGTGCCCGGCCTCAACCACCGCCACGAAGAGATGGCGAACTTCGCAGCCCGTCAGTGGATGGACATCGTCAACCCGGCCAACATCCCCTGGATGAACCCCGAGGTGCTGCAAGCCACCGCCAAGGAGGGTGGCATGAACCTGCTGCGCGGCGCCCACAACTGGGGCGACGACGCACAGCGCATGGTGCGCGGCCTGCCGGCGGCCGGTACCGAGCAGTTCAAGATCGGCCATGACGTGGCCACGACACCTGGCAAGGTCGTGTTCCGCAACGAGCTGATCGAACTCATCCAGTACAGCCCCACCACCGACAAGGTGCAGGCCGAGCCGGTGCTGATCGTGCCGGCCTGGATCATGAAGTACTACATCCTGGACCTGTCGCCGCAGAACTCGCTGGTCAAGTACCTGGTCGACCAGGGCCACACGGTGTTCATGATCTCCTGGAAGAACCCGACCGCCGAAGACCGCAACAAGGGCCTGGACGACTACCGCGCTCAAGGCGTGATGGCCGCCCTCGACACCGTCAGCCAGATCCTGCCCGAACGCAAGGTGCATGGCGTGGGCTACTGCCTGGGCGGCACGCTCTTGATGATCACGGCCGCCACCATGGGCCGCGATGGCGACGAGCGCCTGGCCTCGATGACGCTGTTCGCCGCACAAGGTGACTTCACCGAAGCCGGCGAGTTGCTGCTCTTCATCAACGAGAGCGAGGTCGACCTCATTGAAGCCATGATGGCCGAGCAAGGCTTCCTCAAGGGCACGCAGATGGCCGGCGCCTTCACGCTGCTGCACTCCAACGACCTGGTCTGGTCGCGCGCCATGAAGAACTACCTGCTGGGCGAGCGCGACCACCCCAACGACCTGATGGCCTGGAACGCCGACACCACCCGCATGCCCTACCGCATGCACTCCGAGTACCTGCACAAGCTCTTCCTGCACAACGACCTCTCGGCGGGCCGCTACGAAGTCAACGGCCAGCCCATCTGGTTCACCGACATCCGGGTGCCCTGCTTCGCCGTGGGCACGGTCAGCGACCACGTCGCGCCCTGGAAGTCCGTCTACAAGCTGCATCTGCTGCCGCTGGACGTCACCTTCGCGCTCACCAGCGGCGGGCACAACGCCGGCATCGTCAGTGAACCTGGCCACAAGGGCCGCCACTTCCAGCTGCACCACCGCCCGCCCACCGAGGCCTACACCGCGCCGGAGCGCTGGCAGGCCGAGGTGCCACACCAGGAAGGCTCGTGGTGGCCGGCCTGGCAGAACTGGCTGGTGCAGCACTCCAGCGGGTTGAAGGCGCCGCCTTCCATGGGCGTGCCCGGCAGCAAGCGCCGCCTGCCAGATGCTCCCGGCAGCTACGTCCAGCAGGAGTGATCGCCATGAGCCCCGACACCGCCCCGGCCCTGCTGGAGAACCGCACTTACGAAGAAATCAGCGTGGGCGAAACGGCCTCGCTGCAACGCACGCTCACGAAGGAGGACATCGAGGTCTTCGCCATCCTCAGCGGCGATGTCAACCCCGCCCACCTCGACGAGGCCTATGCCCGCGAAACGCCCTTCCACCATGTCATCGCGCACGGCATGTGGGGCGGCACGCTGATCTCCACCGTGCTCGGCACGCGCCTGCCGGGCCCGGGCACCATCTACGTCTCGCAGCAACTCAACTTCGTGCGACCGGTGGGCCTGGGCGACGTCATCACCGTCAGCGTCAGCGTCACCCACAAGGGCGAGAAGAACCGGCTGCGCCTGGCCTGCGTCTGCACCAACCAGGAAGGCAAGGCCGTCATCACCGGCGAGGCCGAGGTCATCGCGCCCACGGCCAAGGTGATCCGCCCCCCCACGGCCCTGCCCGAGCTGCACTTGCACCGCCATGAGCGTTTCGCCCAGCTGATGGCCCTGACGGTCGCGCCCGAGCCCATCGCCTGCGCCGTGGTGTTCCCGGTCGAGGCCCACGGCCTGCGCGCGGCCATCGAAGCCCGCCACGCCGGTTTGATCCGGCCGGTGTTCGTCGGTCCGCGTGCGCGCATCACCGCGCTGGCGCAGACGCTGGAGCTCGACCTGAGCGAACTGACCGAGGCTGACTGGGTCGGCGCCGACACCGCTGCTGCGGCCGCGCAGGAAGCCATCGACCTGGCCCGGGCCGGCCGCGTCCAGGCCCTGCTGCAAGGCGACGTGGATGCCGGCGCCCTGCTGCGGGCCATCGTTCACCGCCAGCACGGCCTGCGCACCCACCGCCGCATCAGCCATGCCTATGTGGCCGATGTGCCCGACCACGGCACGCCCTTCCTCGTCACCGACGCGCTCGTCAACATCCAGCCCACGTTGGAAGACAAGCGCGACATCGTGCAAAACGCCATCGACCTGGCCCGCGTGCTGGGCATGGCACCGCGCGTGGCCGTCCTGTCGGCCTCGCCCGTGGTGCACAGCAAGCTGAGCTCCTCGATGGACGCCGCCGCCTTGTGCAAGATGCTCGAGCGCCACCAGATCGCCGGAGGCATCGTCGATGGGCCCTTGCCCTTCGATGCGGCCATCAATCCCGAGATCGCCCGCCTCACGCACCCGGGCTCTCCCGTGGCCGGCCAGGCCAACGTGCTGGTCGTGCCGCACATGGAAACCGGCGACATGCTCGTCAAGCAACTGCACCTGCTGGCCGACGCCGATGTGGCCGGCATCGTGCTCGGCGCGCAAGTGCCCGTCATCCTGACCAATGCCACCGACAGCCCGCGCACACGGCTGGCCTCGGCCGCACTGGCCCTCCTGGTGGCGCGTGCGCAAGGCCACCTCGACGCCCCCGATGCCGCACTCTGACCCGACCGACACCCTCCGCACCCATCCCGAGACGATGCCTGCCATGCCCCGACGCCTCGCCCCTGCCGCAGCAGACCCACGCACGGCCACCGCGGCCCGCCTGCGCCCCACAGCGCGCACCGCCATCGCCTTGGGCGCAGGCCTGCTGCTCGGACTGCCTGCGTGCACCACGGTCAAGGTCGATGTGCCGGCCGTCGGCGTGGCAACGCCCGACCACTTCGACGCCTCGCCAGGCACGGCCAGCACCGAGCTCTCGCGATGGTGGCAAGACATCCCCGATCCGACGCTGCAGGGCCTCATCACCCAGGCCCTGGCCGCCAATGCCGACATCCGCGTGGCCCTGGCGCGCGTGCGCGAATCGCGCGCCGTGGTAACCCAGGCCGAGTCGGCGCTGTACCCCAGCCTGCAGGCCTTTGGCTACACGGCCCGCACCCAGACCGACTCGCTGCACGGCCCGGCCATCCCGCAGGTGACACTGCCCGCGCTGCCGGCGCCGCTGCCCGCCATCCAGGTGCCCGACCTCAGCCCGCTGACCCACCCCAACGTCCCCATCAGCAGCTACAGCGGCCAGGGCTTCGCCGCCGCCTGGGAGGTGGACATCTTCGGCGCGCGCCGCAGCGATGCCGAAGCCGCACGCCAGGCCGCCCTCGCCCAAGACGAGCGCGTGCACGGCGCCCAGCTCATGGTGACCGGCGACGTGGCGTCCAACTACATCGAAGCCCGCAGCCTGGAGCACCGCATCGACCTGCTGCAACGCAGTCTGAGCAGTGCCCGCCGCCTGCAGCGCTACGCCCAGGGTCGCTTCGATGCCGGCCAGGCCACGCGCCTGGACATCGACCGCGCACGCGCCCAGGTCGAGGCGCTGGAAGGCGCCCAGGCGCCGCTGCACAGCCTGCTGCAAGCGCGCCTGCGCCGCCTGGCCGTGCTCACGGGCCAGCCACCCGAGGCGCGCATCACCTTGCCTGCGCCCACCGCCGACGCCCCGGCCGATGCCAGCGCCATCCCCACCCAGTTGCCCGCAGTGCTCCCCTCCGACGTGCTCAGCCGCCGGCCCGATGTGCGCGGCAGTGCCCGTGTCGTGCAAGCCCTGGCCGCCCGCGTCGGCAGCGCCAAGGCCGACCTGTTCCCACGCTTTTACGTGGGCTTCCTGGCCAACGAGGGCCGCATCGAAATCGGCAACCTGGCGGCCAACGGCAACTTCCTGTCCTGGGGCGCCGGGCTGCGCCTGCCCATTTTTGAAGGTGGTCGGATCCGTGCACGCATCGCTGCCAGCAACGCCCAACTCGATGCCGCGGTGGCCCAGCACGAGCAAACCATGCTGACCGCGCTCGAAGACGTCGAGAATGCCTACAGCGCCCGCCGCGCCCTTGACCAGCGCACCGAGCGCCTGACCACCGCCTGGCGCACCTCGGCCGATGGCGCCCAGCACGCGCAACGCCTGTTCAGCGAAGGCCAAGGCCTGCTGCAATCGGCCATCGAAGCCGAACTGGCCGCCCTGCAACGCGAAGACGAGCTCATCCAGGCGCAAACCGCACGCGCGCTGGTCACCGTGGCCTTGTACAAATCGGTCGGTGGCGGTTGGTCAGACAAGGCAGCGCTTGCCGCGACGGCGCAGCCCCAACGGCAGCCACGAGAGCAGCCACAACAGCAGCCACGACCCCAGCCATGAAAAAAGGCCGCGCGGTTCGCACCGTGCGGCCTTGGCTGGCGGCGCGCTGAAGTTCAGCACGCCCCCTCTGATCGGCAAAGATCAGTTCTTGGACTGGTCCACCAGCTTGTTCTTGGAGATCCAAGGCATCATGGCGCGCAGCTCGGCGCCCACGGTCTCGATCGGGTGCACGGCGTTCAGGCGACGGCGAGCGGTCATGCTCGGGTAGTTCGTGCGGCCTTCCAGGATGAACATCTTGGCGTACTCGCCGGTCTGGATGCGCTTCAGGGCATTGCGCATGGCGGCGCGCGACTGCTCGTTGATCACTTCCGTGCCGGTCACGTACTCGCCGTACTCGGCGTTGTTCGAGATCGAGTAGTTCATGTTGGCGATGCCGCCTTCGTACATGAGGTCAACGATCAGCTTCAGCTCGTGCAGGCACTCGAAGTAGGCCATTTCAGGGGCGTAGCCGGCTTCGGTCAGGGTCTCGAAACCCATCTTCACCAGTTCAACCGCACCACCGCACAGCACGGCTTGTTCGCCGAACAGGTCGGTTTCGGTTTCTTCGCGGAAGTTGGTCTCGATCACACCGCCCTTGGTGCCGCCGTTGGCAGCGGCGTAGGACAGGGCGATGTCCTTGGCCTTGCCGGACTTGTCCTGGTACACAGCGATCAGCGAAGGCACGCCGCCGCCCTTCAGGTACTCGGAGCGCACGGTGTGGCCCGGGCCCTTGGGGGCGACCATGATCACGTCCAGGTCAGCGCGGGGCACGACCTGGTTGTAGTGCACGTTGAAGCCGTGGGCGAAGGCCAGCACAGCGCCTTGCTTGATGTTCGGGGCGACGTTGTTGTTGTACACCTCGGGGATGTTCTCGTCGGGCAGCAGGATCATGACGACGTCAGCGGCCTTCACGGCGTCGTTGACTTCGGCGACCTTGATGCCAGCGGCTACCACCTTGGACCAGGAGGCGCCGCCCTTGCGCAGACCGACCGTCACATTGACGCCGGAATCGCGCAGGTTCTGGGCGTGGGCATGGCCTTGCGAGCCATAGCCGATGATGGCCACGTTCTTGCCCTTGATCAGGCTCAGATCGGCGTCCTTGTCGTAATAGACCTTCATGGTGTATCTCCGTCGGAAAAATCGGTTGTTGGCCTGAACGGGTCAGGCACAAGGTTCAAGAAAAGCGGGGGTATCAGACGCGCAGGATGCGCTCGCCACGCCCGATCCCGCTGGTCCCGGTGCGCACGGTTTCAAGGATGGCTGCGCGGTCGATGGCCTCGATGAAGGCATCGAGCTTGGCCGCGTCGCCAGTCAGTTCAATGGTGTAGGTCTTGTCGGTGACGTCGATGATGCGGCCGCGGAAGATGTCCGCCATGCGCTTCATCTCCTCGCGCTCCTTGCCCACGGCACGCACCTTGATGAGCATCAGCTCACGCTCGGTGTAAGGGCCTTCGGACAAGTCCACCACCTTGACGACCTCGATGAGGCGGTTCAGGTGCTTGGTGATCTGCTCGATGATCTCGTCGGAGCCGGTGGTCACGATGGTCATGCGCGACAGCGACGGGTCTTCCGTCGTGGCCACGGTCAGGCTCTCGATGTTGTAGCCACGGGCAGAGAACAGCCCCACGACGCGCGACAGGGCGCCGGCTTCGTTCTCAAGCAGCAATGCAATGATGTGTTTCATGGTGATCGTCCTGGCGGCTCTTCAACCCATGGGCGGTAACCCAAGGGCCTTGGCGCGCCGTTCGATGAAAAGGTGGATCAGAGGTCCTCGGAGCCCAGCAGCATCTCGGAGATGCCCTTGCCGGCCTGCACCATCGGCCACACGTTCTCGGTGGGGTCGGTGCGGATGTCCAGGAACACCGAGCGGTCCTTCAGCTTGATGGCCTCGCGCAGCGCGCCCTCGACGTCCGACGGACGCTCGATCAACAGGCCCACGTGGCCATAGGCCTCGGCCAGCTTGACGAAGTCGGGCAGCGCGTCCATGTAGCTGTGCGAGTAGCGGCTGCCGTAATCCAGCTGCTGCCACTGGCGCACCATGCCCAGGTAGCGGTTGTTCAGCGACAGCACCTTCACCGGCGTGTTGTACTGCAGGCAGGTCGAGAGCTCCTGGATGCACATCTGGATGGAGCCTTCGCCGGTGATGCAAAACACATCGGCATCGGGCTTGGCCAGCTTGATGCCCATGGCGTAAGGCAAGCCCACGCCCATGGTGCCCAGGCCACCGGAGTTGATCCAGCGGCGCGGCTCTTCGAACTTGCTGTACTGGGCCGCGAACATCTGGTGCTGGCCCACGTCCGAGGTGATGTAGTAGTCGGTGCCAGCGGTCAGCTCGGCCAGCTTCTGCACCACGTACTGCGGCTTGATGACTTCGTCCGAAGTCTTGAACTTCAGGCAGTCGACCTTCTTCCAGTCGTTGATCTGGTTCCACCAGGCGGCCAGCGCGTTGCTGTCGGCGCGGGTGGTGGACTCCTTGATCTGCGCGATCATCTCGATCAGCACGTCCTTGACATCGCCCACGATGGGGATGTCCACCTTGACGCGCTTGGAGATGCTCGACGGGTCGATGTCGATGTGGATGATCTTGCGCTCGACCTGAGCGAAGTGCTTGGGGTTGCCGATCACGCGGTCGTCGAAGCGGGCGCCCACGGCGATCACCACGTCGGCGTTCTGCATGGTCATGTTGGCTTCGTACGTGCCGTGCATGCCCAACATGCCCAGGAAGGTCTTGTCGGACGCAGGGATCGCACCCAAGCCCATCAGCGTGCTGGTGCTGGGGTAGCCCAGCATGTTGACCAGCTCGCGCAACTCGGCCGAGGCCTCGCCCAGGATCACACCGCCGCCGGTGTAGATGTAGGGACGCTTGGCGTTGAGCAGCAGTTGCACGGCCTTGCGGATCTGGCCGCCGTGGCCCTTGCGCACCGGGTTGTACGAGCGCATTTCCACCGACTCGGGGTAGTGGAAGGTCGTGGTCTTGAGCGAGACATCCTTGGGCACATCCACCACCACGGGGCCGGGACGGCCTGTGCGCGCGATGTGGAAGGCCTTCTTCATCGTCGCGGCCAGGTCGTTGACGTCCTTGACCAGGAAGTTGTGCTTGACGATGGGGCGGGTGATGCCGACGGTGTCGCATTCCTGGAAGGCGTCCAGGCCGATGGCGGGCGTGGGCACCTGGCCGGTCACGATCACCATGGGGATGGAGTCCATGTAGGCCGTGGCGATGCCCGTGATGGCATTGGTCACGCCGGGGCCGGAGGTGACGAGGGCCACGCCGACGTCGCCAGTGGCGCGCGCGTAGCCGTCAGCCGCGTGCACGGCCGCCTGTTCGTGGCGCACCAGCACGTGTTCGATGGAATCTTGTTTGTACAGCGCGTCGTAGATGTACAGCACGGCACCGCCAGGGTAGCCCCACATGTACTTGACGCCCTCGGCCTGCAGGCAGCGCACGAGGATTTCCGAGCCGTTGAGCACCTCGCCTTGCGAAGCCAGGCCCTGGGTCGGTGCGGCAGCGTGAGCGTCGGCGGAGCCGGCGCGCTTGGTGTCAGCTTGAGACATGTCCATGGTGAAAGAACCTTTCCGAATTTCTCTAACGAAAAACGATCGGTGCCCCTCTACACCGGCATGCCCAGGGTGGGCATGGCAGCAACGCTGCGACCACGGATGGCCGTGCGCTCGCCCTTGTGAGACGGATTTGGAGCCTGCGCGGCCTGCCACCGGCGTCGATTGGACAACCGGACTCAGGCCAGATCGAGATGGCGCAAAACCAACATTATTGCACCCTTGAGAGTCAATTCAAGTCTGAGCGCCCGCTGAAGGGCCCCGCGCCTGCTCGGTGCCATAATGCGGCCGGCCCGAAAAAGTAAGCCTCCACGGTCTTGACCCCGCTGCCCAGCCCCTCACGAGAAGAAGAGCTCAACGCCTTTTTGAAAAGCGTGGAGTTGCGCGCCTTCAAACGCACGGTTTATGCCGTGCGCCAGGACGACGCCGCGCTCGACATCGTGCAAGACGCCATGATCCGCCTGTCGCAGAGCTACGCCGACCGCCCCGCGGGTGAATGGCCGATGCTTTTCCAGCGCATCCTCTCCAATGCCACACTGGACTGGTTCCGCCGCCAGAAGGTGCGCAATGCCGTGTTCACCAACATCGGCGACCTGGAAGCCGCCGCAGGTGGCGAGGACGGTGATTTTGATTTGCTGGAAGCGCTGGACGCCGAAGACACTGGCACGGAAGCTGCTGAAACCCAGGTCAGCCGCAGGCAGGTTCTGGCGGAAATCGAAGACGAAGTCGGCAAATTGCCTGCACGTCAACGGGAAGCGTTCCTGCTGCGTTACTGGGAGGAACTGGATGTTGCAGAGACGGCCGCCGCCATGGGCTGCTCCGAAGGGAGCGTGAAAACCCACTGCTCGCGCGCTGTTGCCGCACTGTCCAAAGCACTGCTAGCCCGGGGTATCACATTGTGAAAACACGTTCCAACACACCGCTGACCGATGCCCAGCGCGAAGCCCTGGAGGCACGATTCGCGCTGCGCCTGACCGCGCGCCTGGAAGACGGCGTGCAGGGGTTGCCGCACGACATCACCGAGCGCCTGCGCGTGGCCCGCCTGCAGGCCGTGGACGCCGCACGCGTGGCCCGTCTGGGTGCGGCGGTGGCGCCTGTGACTGCCGGCACAACCAGCACTGTCGTTGGGCTGCAGTTGGCCGGCGGGCAAGGCTCGGTGGTGATGGGCAATCCGGCAGGAGCCTGGAACGAGGCAGGGCAGTCACGGCAACCTGGCCACGGCCGCCGCCTGGACGATGGGCCCGTGGCCTGGGGTTGGCGCCTGGCCTCGGCACTGCCTGTGCTGGCCCTTGTTGCGGGCCTGTGGGGCGTCCACGCCTACAAGACAGAAGAAAAAGTGCAGGCCGCTGCAGAGATCGACACAGCCTTGCTGACCGACGACCTGCCGCCCGACGCTTATGCCGACGCCGGTTTCTCCGAATACCTGCGCGGTGACAGCCGCACCGCCGTGCGCCCACTGGACACCACCGTGCCCGAACCCGATGGCGACCTCAAGACCAGCGACACCGCCCCGGCCGTGTCCACGCCTTGACACGCCCCCTGCCATTGCACCACCTGACCGCACATCCCTGCCGCATGCCCGCCCTCCGCCCGCCCCTCGCCCGTCGCCTCGTGGTTGCCTGCGCAGCCACGTTGCTGCTGGCTTGCGCGCTCGGGAGTCACGCGCACAAAGCCATGGCCGCGGCAGACATGCACCCCAGCACCTCAGGCACGGCCACCGGTTCGTCCTGGCAGGCTCTTACGCTGGTCCAGCGCCAGGCGCTGTCCCCCTTGGCCGCACAGTGGGCGCAACTCGACGACACCAGCCGCCAGAAGTGGCTCAAGGTGGCCAGCCGCTTCGATGCCTTGAGCCCCCAAGAGCGTCAACGCCTGCAGGAACGCATGAAGCAGTGGGCGGCCTTGCCCCCCAGCGAACGGGGAGAAGCCCGCCTGCGCTTCCAACAAACGCGCCAGTTGCCCTCGGACGAGCGCCAGCAGAAATGGGCCGCTTACCAGGCGCTGTCGGCCGAAGACCGCCAGGACCTCAACCGCCAGGCGCAGCGTCGCACCCGCACCGTGATGCTGGCTGACAACGTGGTCGGCCCGCGCGAAGCCGGCCAGGTCTTCGCGACCAAGCGACCGGTCATGGCCGCAGCATCGCCCGGGAAGTCGAACATGGTGCCCAGCATGCCGCAAAGCGGCAGCGGCCTGAACACCCAAGGCTCGCAGCCTGTCGTCGTGGCCCCCACCCTGGTCAAGGCAGGGAACGGCGCCACCACCAACCTGGTCACGCGTCAGCCCGTACCGCCAGTGCACCAGCAAAGCGGCAGCCCCAAGATCACGGCCACGAAAAGCTTCGTGGACCCGGTCACCATGCTCCCCCGCAAGGGCGCTCAGAGTGCCGCGATGGCCTCCTTGCCCGCCAGTGGCACGGGCGCACAACCCTGATGGCCGACGCGCGCCAGCCTGCCTAGGATGTCGGTCTTCCAGCTCCCCACCCAGGGCGGCCTGAGCGCGGCCGAGTTGCGAGCCCGCGCCGACGGCCCTGCCGCACCGCTGCGCCGTCGCATGGCCGCTTTCGTCTACGAAGGCGTGCTGTTGTTTGCCCTGTTCATGGTGGCTGGCGCCATCTACAGCGTGTCAGCGGGACAGGTGCACGCCTTGCAAGGTCGCACCGGCATGATGGCCACGCAGTTCCTCGCCTTGGCTGTGTATTTCATCTGGTTCTGGACCCACGGTGGCCAGACCCTGGCGATGAAAACCTGGCAGGTGCGCCTGGTCACGCACCAGGGCGAGCCCCTCGGGCTGTGGCCAGCGTGTCTGCGCTTCCTGCTGTCCTGGCTGTGGTTCATGCCCGCCTGGGTGGGCAGCTGGCTGGCAGGCTGGCACCAAAGCAAGCTGCTCTTTGGCGCCATGCTGGTGTGGGCCCTGATCTATGCGGCACTCACCCGCCTGCTGCCCCAGCGGCAGTTCCTGCACGATGCCATCTGCCGCACGCGGGTCATTGATCACCGCACCTGAGCCACCGTCCCATGAGCCTGTCCCTGTGTGTCTACTGCGGTTCGCGCAACGGCGATGACCCCGCGCACCTGGCCGCCGCGCGCGAAGTCGGCCGGCAAATCGGCCTGCGCGGCTGGCAACTCGTTTACGGCGGTGGCAGCACGGGCCTGATGGGCGCGGTCGCCGACGCGGCCTTGCAGCATGGCGCCCACGTGATCGGCGTGATCCCGCACAAGCTCATCCAGCGCGAACTCGGGCACGGCGGCGTCTCTGACCTGCAGGTCGTGGACAGCATGCACGAGCGCAAGCACCAGATGGCCATGCAGTCGGACGCTTTCATCGCCCTGCCCGGCGGCATCGGCACCATGGAAGAGATCTTCGAGGTCTGGACCTGGCGCCAGCTGGGCTACCACCACAAGGCGCTGGGCCTGCTGAACGTGGCCGGTTATTACGATGAGCTGCTGCGCTTCATCGACCGCAGCCGCAGCGATGGTTTCCTGTGGCCCGATGTGCAGGAATTGCTGCGCACCGACACCGACATCGACCGCCTGCTGGACCAGCTGGCCAGCGATGTGGTGGCCCTGAAAGCGCAAACGCCACCCGAGCAGCAGGACACTGCACCTGGTGGCGTGGCATCTGGCACCTGAGGCAACCCGAGGCGAGGCGCCTCAGGCCGCGTCCTGGCTCAGACGGCGGATTCGTCGGTCTCGCCAGTGCGGATGCGCACCACCTGCTCCACCGGGGTCACGAAGATCTTGCCGTCGCCGATCTTGCCGGTCTTGGCCGCCTTGATGATGGCTTCGATGCAGCGTTCGACGTCGTCGCCCTTGACCACGACCTCAACCTTGACCTTGGGCAGGAAGTCCACCACGTACTCGGCACCACGGTAGAGCTCGGTGTGGCCCTTCTGGCGGCCGAAACCCTTGACCTCGGTCACGGTCAGGCCGGTGACGCCCACTTCGGCCAAAGCCTCGCGGACTTCTTCGAGCTTGAACGGTTTGATGACGGCGGTGATTTGCTTCATGGTCATGGTGGGAACTCCAGGGAAAATCGTCGTCAGATGACAGCCGCCCCTCGCCAAGGCCGGGCTGCTGCACTGCAGTGTGACTATTTAAGCACGACTGCTGTCATGCACGAAACTTGGGCGCAGGCGCGGGTGAAGCGATCAGGCCTTGTCAGGCGCGAAAGCGCGAGGTGATCGGGTAGCGCCAGTCGCGCCCGAACGAGCGGTGCGTGATGCGCACGCCGATGGGCGCTTGCCGGCGCTTGTACTCGTTGAGCTTGATGAGGCGGGTGACCTTGTCCACATCGGCCCGCGGGAAGCCGGCGGCCACGATCTCCTCGATGGAGTGGTCCAGCTCCATGTAGCGCTCCAGGATGGCGTCGAGCACGTCGTACTCGGGCAGGCTGTCCTGGTCGGTCTGGTCGGGGCGCAACTCGGCCGAGGGCGGGCGGGTGATGATGCGCTCGGGGATGGGCTCGACCTGGCCCGCGGCCACGGCCTGCTGGTTGCGCCAGCGCGAGAGGCGGTAGACCAGGGTCTTGGCCAGGTCCTTGATGACGGCGAAACCGCCGGCCATGTCGCCATAGAGCGTGCAGTAGCCGGTGGCCATCTCGCTCTTGTTGCCGGTGGTCAGCACGATGGCACCGGTCTTGTTCGACAGGGCCATCAGCAGGGTGCCGCGGATGCGGGCCTGGATGTTTTCTTCGGTGGTGTCTTCGGCACGCCCCACGAAGAGCGGCGCCAGCGAGGTCTTGAAGGCCTCGAACTCGGGGGCGATGGCGATTTCGTCGTGGCGCACGCCCAGGCGCTCGGCCATGTCGCGCGCGTCGATCCAGGAAATGTCGGCCGTGTAGGGCGAAGGCATCATCACGGTGCGGACCTTGTCGGCGCCGAGCGCATCGACCGCGATGGCCAGCACCAGGGCCGAATCGATGCCCCCCGACAGGCCGATGATGGCGCCAGGGAAGCCGTTCTTGCCCAGGTAGTCGCGCACCCCCACCACCAGCGCCTGCCAGATTTCGGCTTCGGGCGACAAGGGCGCGGCCATGGGGCCTGCGACCTGCACGCCATGGGCGCCGCTGGCCTGCAAACGGACCTTCAGCACGTCGGGCTCGAAGCTGGGCGAACGCGCCATCACGCGGCCGGCACCGTCCACCGCGAAGGAGGCGCCATCGAACACGACCTCGTCCTGGCCGCCGACCAGGTGGGCGTACAACAGGGGCAGGCCCAGGCCGCGGGCGCGCTCGCCCATGCGCAGCTCGCGCTCGGCGGACTTGCCGGCATGGAAAGGCGAGGCATTGAGCACCACCAAAGCCTGGGCGCCCAGGCCGGCGGCGGCTTGCGCGGGCTCGTCGAACCAGGCGTCTTCACAGACCAGGAGGCCCACGCGCCAGCCTTGCACGTCCACCACCACGGGGCCCAGCCCGGCCTCGCGGCCGCTGATGAAGTAGCGTCGCTCGTCAAAGACCTGGTAGTTGGGCAGCTCGCGCTTGGCGTAAGTGGCTTGCACGGCGCCGCCTTGCAGCACGCTGGCGGCATTCAGCAGCCGCGGCACCGACCAGGACCGTGTGCGCTCGCCCGGGTGGTCCAGGCGCTGCGGGTGGCCGAGCACCAAGCTCAGGTCCGGCAGGTCGGCCAGTTCGCGGGCGATCTGCGCCACGGCATCGTCGCAGGCTTGCAGGAAGGCCGGCCGCAGCAGCAGGTCTTCAGGGGGGTAGCCGCACAAGGCCATTTCCGGCGTCACGACAAGGCGCGCGCCTTCGGCGTAGGCTTGGCGGACCAGCGCGACGATGGCACGGGCATTGCCCACCAAGTCGCCCACGGTGGGGTTGAATTGCAGCAAGGCCACGTCCAGCGCCTGCGCCGTCGGCTGAGCAAGCGATGGGGATGGCAGGGTCGCGGGACGGCTCACGGAAGACACGGCGTTCATGGACAAGGTTCAAACAATCGGCTCACCCATGGCGGGTGCGCAAGGTGACATGGTAGCGGGCTCGGCCACGGTGCGCGACGAGGTGCACATCGGATGGCACCGCGACTGGGGCGACATCCCCGCTGGCGATTGGGATGCGCTGCTCACGGGCGTGGAAGGTGCGCGGCCTTTCCTGTGCCGCGACGTGCTGCAGGCCATGGTGGGCAGCGGCAGCGCCTGCGCCGACACCGGCTGGCAGCCGCACGTGCTGACCGTGCGCGGGTCCGATGGCACGCTGCTCGGTGCCTGCCCGACCTTCGCCAAATCACATTCTTACGGCGAATACGTGTTCGACTGGGCCTGGGCGGACGCCCATGACCGCGCCCTCGCATCACACGGGCACCATTACTTCCCCAAGCTGCTGGGTGCCGTGCCGTTTTCGCCCATCCCTGGGCAACGCTTGCTGGTGCACCCGGGGCTGGACGCCGCGACGCAATCGGCCGTTCGCCAGACTCTGCTGGACGCGTTGCAGGCCGAGTGTGCGCAACAGGGCTGGTCCTCGGCCCACCTGCTGTTTTTGAGCGAGGCAGAAGCGCAACAGGCCGAACGCAGCGGCTGGTTGCTGCGCCACGGCGTGCAGTTCCACTGGTGCAACCGCGAGCCCCAGCCGTTCGCCGATTTCGACGACTTCCTGGCCAGCCTGCACCGTGACAAGCGCAAGAAGATCCAGCAGGAGCGCCGCAAGGTCCGAGATGCCGGGGTGACGTTCGAGGTCCGGGAGGGCGAAGACATCTCTCCGGCCGATTGGGATTTTTTCTACCGCTGCTACGCCCAGACCTACCTGGAGCGCGGCCAGCAGCCCTACCTCACGCCAGCGTTCTGGCAAGCCGCCGCCCTGGCCCGCCCCGAGGCCTGGGTCCTGTTCATCGCCCAGCATGACGGACGGCCCATCGCCTGCGCCTTGCTGGCGGTGGACCGAGAACAAGGCGTGGCCTATGGGCGATATTGGGGCGCGATGGCCTCGGTCTCGTGCCTGCATTTCGAGGCTTGCTATTACCAGCCCCTGAGTTGGTGCATTGCGCACGGCATGCGGCGCTTCGAAGGGGGCGCGCAGGGTGAGCACAAGCTGGCACGCGGCCTGCTGCCGGTGACCACACAGTCTGCGCACTGGTTGCGCCACCCCGGTCTGCGTCAGGCTGTGGCCGACTTCCTGCAGCGCGAGGACCAGGGCGTGCGCGCCTACGTCAACGAGCTGGACGAACGACAGCCGTTCAAACCCTGCCTGTCGACGCCGGATGGGGCTGCAACAATGTCCGAATAAACACAACTTTCACCAGGGTCCGAGATGTCACCGCCTGCCGCCGTCACGCCACCTGCGCCGCCCGCCATCCTCGACATCGAAGCCTCTGGCTTCGGCCTGGGCAGCTACCCCATCGAGGTCGGCTTCGTGACCTCCGAAGGGCAGCCCTGGTGCAGCCTGGTGCGCCCGGAACGCGACTGGCAGCACTGGGACCCTCAGGCCGCCCTGGTGCATGGCATCACGCGAGAGCAGCTGCTTCAGCACGGGCGCTCGCCCAGCGACATCGCCGCCTTGCTCAACGACAGGCTGGGCGGCCAGACCATCTACTCCGACGCCTGGGCCCACGACTACGCCTGGCTGGCGCGGCTCTTTGATGTCGCGGGCTGCAGTCCGCATTTCAAGCTGGACAACCTGCGCGCCTTGCTCACCGACGCCCAGGCGGCCAGCTGGCACGAGGTCAAACGCAGCGTCGCACTGCGCCTGGGGCTGCAACGCCACCGCGCCAGCGCCGACGCCCGCTTGCTGCAGCAGACCTACCTCGCCGTGCAACCCGGTCAGCGCGCGGCCGCCTGAGGGGTCAAAGCCCGCATCGGCGGCAGGTGGGGCCCTCAAGTGCTGTCTTTTGGCGCCGACAACCCAGGTACTGGTTTTTCTCAACCGTCGGGGTGTCCATGTCGATCATCACATCGATGCGCATGGGGACGCCCACCCGCTCGCTGTCAGCCCCTGCCTCGCCACCGAGGCTGCGGCTGGCGATCCCCCTGATAGGACTGATCGCGGGGCTTGCGCTGACGTCCTCGCATCATCTGGCCTGGCAAGGGGTCGGTGTCAGCCTGTCGCTCTGCGCGGCTTGGGCCGGCTGGCGTGCCAGGCCTGCCACCAGCAGCCGCGCCGGTGGCCAGGACGATGCCGTCTGGCGAGCCTGGCTGGAGGGCAGCCAGGACGCAGTCTTGGTGTTGACGCCGCGCCACGACCCGCTGGGCCGCTTCATGGGCCACGTGGTGGCTCAAGCCAATGCCCCGGCGCAAACGCTGTTCCTCCCCGATGGCGCCTCGCTGGTGGGTCAACGCCTGCAAGACGTGCTGCCGGCCGGCATGCCCGAGAGTTTCCACGAGCGCCTGCACATGGCCTGGGAGGGCCGCCAGCCCCAGGCGGATGAGCACGCGCTGCACCCCGGCGGTGCTGTCGGCCTGGGGGCGGCGCCACGCTGGCTGTCTCACCAGATGATCCCGCTGCCCGGCGGTGTGGCACTGATTTCGCGTGACACCAGCGCGGCCCACCACGCCACCGAGGCGCTGCACGAGCAGGAGTCCTTCTACCGCGGCCTGGTCGACCACCTGCCCATGGCCGTGTTCGCACGCAGCGCACGTGCCCACAACGCCGGACGCTACGTGGTCTGGAACCGCGAGGCGGCCGAGGTCATGCAGCTCAGCGCCGAGCAGGTGCTGGGCCAACGCCCCGAAGACATCCTGCCACCGGAGATGGTCGAGCGCGGTCGCGCCCTGGACCAGGCCCTGACCCAGGAGCCCCGCACGCACCACTTCCCGAACTTGGTTTACCACACGCCCAAGGGCCCCCGCGTGGTGGACCTCACCAAGGCGCCCATCTACGGCGTGGACGGCCAACTCGACCACATCCTGTCCATCGCGCAGGACGTGACCGCGCAGCGCCAGGCCGCCGACCAGCTGCGTCTGGCATCGCGCGTGATCGACGAGACGGGCGACGCCGTCATGGTCACAGACGCCATGGACCGGGTCGTCATGGTCAACCCCGCTTTCCTGAGGATGTCCGGGCTGCGCCACCACGAGGTGATCGGCCACGACGCCGAACTGCTCGGCCTGGCACCGCTGCGGGAAACCCACCTCATCGGCATCCAGGAAACGCTGCGTGGCGGCCCGCGCTGGGCTGGTGAGAGCCCCCTCGTCGGCCCCGACGGGCTGCTGCTGGAGACCTGGCTGAGCGTGAGCGTGCTGCGCAACGAGGCGCAGCAAATCACCCAGCACATCCGCGTGTTCAACGACATCTCCCGGCTCAAGGCGCAGCAGCGCGAGCTGACCGAGCAGGCGCGCCGCGACAGCCTCACCGGCCTGCCCAACCGCCGCGAGTTCAGCGAACGCCTGCGCATGGCCATGGCACGCGCGCGGCGCCAACCTCAGACCCTCGCGCTGATGTACGTGGACCTCGACGGCTTCAAGGCCATCAACGACCAGCTGGGCCATGCCGCTGGCGACCGGCTGCTCGTCGAGGTGGCCCGGCGCATGGAGGACTGCGTGCGCACCACCGATTGCGTCTGCCGCTTGTCGGGCGACGAGTTCACCGTGATCCTGGAAGGCGCGGGCCACCCGGACGAGGTGACGCGCATCGCCAACCGCATCATCGAGCGCCTGGCGCAACCCTGCCAGATCGATGCCCACACTGTTCAGGCACGTGCCAGCCTCGGGGCGGCCCTGTGGGCCCGCGAAGAAGACCTGGACGCCCTCTGCCAGCGCGCCGACACCGCCATGTACGCGGCCAAACACGCCGGCAAGGGACGTTTTGTGCTGGACACGGAAGGCGTCTGGGGTGCCACCAGCATGGGCCTGTACGCTGGCGCTGCGTGACGCCGCATCCCCCTTGACCGAGGGCTGCACCACCCCAGTGCAGGGGCCATGGGCCGGCGAGGCACTGGTATAAACACCGATCCGCGAACGGGCCGTGCCGCCCTCTGCGTGGACTTTGTTGGACCCCGCCTTCCCTTTTGTCGCGCATGAGCCTGTCGCCACCCACCTCTTCAGCACTTTCGAATCCGACACAGCGGCAGCGGGTGGTCATCATCGGCTGCGGCTTCGGAGGCCTGGAAGCGGCCAAGGCCCTCGCAGATGCGGACGTGGAAATCGTCGTCATCGACCGGACCAACCACCACCTCTTCCAGCCCCTGCTCTACCAGGTGGCCACGGCCGGCCTGCCGGCGCCCGCCATCGCGGCACCCATCCGCCACATCCTGCGCGACCAGATCGCACGCGGCAACCTGACGGTGCTGATGGGCGAGGTCACCTCCATCGACACGGCCTCGAACTGCGTGGTGCTGGACGGCGGCGAGCACGTCCATTTCGACCATCTCATCCTGGCCGCAGGCGCCACGCACAGCTACTTCGGGCGCGACGACTGGGCCAAGTACGCCCCTGGCCTCAAGACCCTGGGCGACGCCTTCACCATCCGCCGCCGCGTGCTGACCGCCTTCGAGCAGGCCGAGCGTGAAACCGACCCGACCCGGCGCGAGCCCTGGCTGACCTTCGCCGTGGTGGGCGCTGGCCCCACGGGCGTGGAGATGGCCGGCACGCTGGCCGAGATCGCGCAACAGACCCTGAGCACCGAGTTCCGCCGCATCGACTCGCGCATGGCCCGCATCATCTTGCTGGAAGGGGCACCGCGCGTGCTGGGCACATTCACGGAAGACCTGTCCCAGCGCGCCCGCGAGCAGTTGCAAATGCTGGGTGCCGAGGTGCTGACCGGCGCCAAGGTGACCGACATCACCGCGTTCGGCATCCATTACCAGCTCAACGAACCCGGCCCCGACGGCCAACCGCGCGTGACCTCACACTTCCTGCCGTCGCGCACGGTGGTGTGGGCCGCTGGCGTGGCCGCATCGCCGCTGGGCCGCGCCCTGGCCAAATGCACCGGCTGCGAACTGGACCGTGCCGGCCGCGTGGTGGTGCAGCCTGACCTGAGCATCCCTGGCCACCCGAACATCTGCGTGGTGGGTGACCTGGCTTCGGCCCGCAGCTACCTGGACCCCGACCACCCCACGGCCGTGCCCGGCGTGAGCCCTGGCGCCAAACAGATGGGTCGCAAGGCCGCCATCAACATCAAGCGCCGCATGCAGGGCCTGGACACACAGGCCTTCCGCTACTTCGACTATGGCTCGCTGGCCACCATCGGCAAGCGCGCGGCAGTGGCCATGCTGGACATCCCCTTCACGAAGCGGCAGGTGAAGTTCAGTGGCTTCCCCGCCTGGCTGTTCTGGCTGTTCGTGCACGTGTACTTCCTGATTGGCTTCCGCAACCGCATGGTCGTGCTGATGGACTGGGCCTGGGCCTATTTCACCTCGCAGCGCCACGCCCGCGTCTTCCCCGATCCGCACGCGCTGGAGCCCAACGCCATGCTGGTGCGGGTGCCACCGCCCGCATCGGCGTCCTCGCCGCCCGCACCGCCCCCACCGCCGGCAAGCTGACGCGGCCCATGGCAACATCGGGGCAAACCGCCACAGCCGCCTCACTCGCCTGAGCGCACCCCGACCGTGACCGCTTCCGCTGCCCCCACTGCCGCCACCGCTGCTTCGCCCATCCCCGAGCGCCTGAGCGCCTTGCGCGCCCACATGGCCCAACAAGGCTGGCAGGCCGTGCTGCTGCCCAGCAGCGACCCGCACCTGTCGGAGTACCTGCCGGAACGCTGGCAAGGGCGCGTGCACTTCAGCGGCTTCACCGGCTCGTCGGGCACGCTGCTGGTCGCTGCCGACCGCGCCGCCGTGTTCACCGACAGCCGCTACTGGACGCAAGCCGAGGCCGAACTCGCAGGCAGCGGCGTTGACCTGGTCAAGCTCGATGGCGCCCCGGTGCCGGCGTACATGCAATGGCTGCAAGACCTCGGTCTGAACGCCTTGGACCACAGCGCACAAGGCGCCACGCTGGCCCTGGACGGCAGCGTCATGGGCCTCGCCCAGACCCAGCAACTTGCCGATGCGCTGGCCGCGCTGACGGCCCCGGCCTGGCGCTTGCACGCCACCGACGACGTGCTGGACGGCATCTGGCCCGACCGCCCAAGCCTGCCCAGCGCGCCCGTGTTCGAGCACCTGCCACCGCACGCCAGCACCTCGCGCCGCGACAAACTCGCTGCACTGCGCGAGGCCCTGCAGGCCAAGGGCGCCAGCCACCACTGGGTGGCCACGCTGGACGACCTCGCCTGGCTGCTCAACCTGCGCGGTGCCGACGTGGACTACAACCCCGTCTTCCTCGGGCATGCCCTGGTGTCGCTGGACGCCGTGCAGCTGTTCGTGGGCGAGGGCAAGGTCGATGCCGCCCTGCAAGCCCGCCTGGCCGACGACGGCGTGGTGGCTCGCCCCTACGCAGACGCCCTGCCCGCCCTGAAGGCCTTGCCAGCCGGCAGCGTGCTGCTGGTGGACCCCAAACGCATCACCTGGGGCCTGCGCCAGGCCGTGCCCACGGGGGTGAAGGTGGTCGAAGCCATCAACCCCAGCACCCTGGCCAAATCGCGCAAAACCGCGGCCGAAGCGGCCTTCATCCGCGAAGCCATGGCGTGCGATGGCGCCGCCATGTGCGCCTTCTACGCCTGGCTGGAGCAGGCACTCGGCCGCGAAGCCGTCAGCGAACTGACCATCGACGAGCGCCTGACGGCCGAGCGCGCCAAGCAGCCCGGCTACGTCAGCTTGAGCTTCCCGACGATCGCTGGCTTCAACGCCAACGGCGCCCTGCCCCACTACCGCGCAACGCCCGAGGCCTTCGCCTGGCTCAGCACGCCACAAGGGCTGGTGGCCGAAGGCCTGCTGCTGATCGACTCCGGCGCGCAGTACCTGGGCGGCACCACCGACATCACCCGCGTGTGGGCCATCGGCACGCCCTCGGCAGCCCAAAAGCGCGACTTCACCCTGGTGCTCAAGGGCACGATGGCACTGTCACGCACGCGCTTCCCGCTGGGCACCCTGGCGCCCATGCTCGACGCCATCGCGCGTGCGCCCTTGTGGGCTGAAGGGCTGGATTTCGGCCACGGCACCGGCCACGGCGTGGGTTACTTCCTCAATGTGCACGAAGGCCCGCAGTCCATCTCCAAGGCCGTGCCCCACGGTGACATGGCGATGCAGGCCGGCATGGTGACGTCCATCGAGCCAGGGCTGTACCGCCCGGGCCAGTGGGGCATCCGCATCGAGAACCTGGTGCTCAATGTCGACGTGCCATCGGCCGTGCCCGACGCCGAAGCTGGCGCCCCCGAACACGGCGCCTACCTGGCCTTCGAAACGCTCAGCCTGTGCCCCATCGACACCCGCTGCATCGACCTGTCGCTGCTGCGCGATGACGAACGCCAGTGGCTCAACGGCTACCACGCCGAGGTGCTGCGCCGCCTGCGCCCGATGGTGAGCGGCGACGCGCTGCGCTGGCTGGAAATGCGCACCCAGCCGATCTGAGCCCTCGCACACCTTGGCCTTTGCGCTCAAGCGTGGCAGGCCAGGCGCTGCACGTCGGGGATGTGGATCTGGCGGCGGTTCACCGCGATCAGGCCGCGCGACTGCAGGTCATGGAGGATGCGCGAGAAGTGCTCCGGCGTGACCGACAGCAGGGACGCGATCGTGCCCTTGCTCGCCGGCAGCAGGACGGTGCACGGCCCGCCATCGCCTGGCACCGGCGGCGCATCCACCGCGCCATCGCGCAAGAGGTAAGCCACCACGCGCTCGGACGCCGTCCGCAAGGTCAGCGCCTCGATGTCGTGCACCAGTCGGTTGACGCGGCCTGACACATCGGCCAGCAGGTGGATGGCCAGGTCCGGGCCGCCGTGCAATTCGCGCATCACGGCCTCGCGGGGCAGCAGCAGCAAAACGCCGTCGGTCAGCATGGTCGCGTTCACGCTGTGGATGGCTGCGCCACCGAGCATGGACTCGCCCAGGCAGGCCGGCGCCATCATCACCTCGATGACTTTTTCGTGGCCACGTTCGCTGCCGCCGTCTGGCGATGCCTCCGCCGCCTTGTCGACCCGGGCATAGACTTTCACTTGCCCCGACAGCAGCAGGTGCAGGCCCTCGCAGGTCTGGCCGCGCTGGAACACCGGCTCGTTGCGTGACAAACGCAGCAGGCGCGCCGACGGGGCCAGGCGTTGCAAGACGGACTCCGGCACATCCCGGAAAACGGGGGCACTGCGCAGGCTGGTCATGACATCGGCTGGGCCATCGAGCATGTCTGTTCCTTGTGGGTGGGGCTGGGATCCTGAGGCAGATTCTGGGAAGACCGGGCCCGCGCCTCCTTGATGTTGCTCAAGCCCTGCGCAGGTGGTGCTGCCTCCGTGCGCGCAGACGGTGTCAGACAAGGCACCCAAACATTACAAGATAAGGCAAAATAATGTTGACGGAGAAATGTTCCAGGCGGTAACCTCTGCGCCATGGGATCGACTCACACCATGGCCCCCACGCCCAAAAGCCTCATCCTCAACCTGCTGCTGGCCGCCAACGGCGCCGCCTTGAGCGCCAGCGACGCGGTCGCATCGGCCGGCCTGTTCGGCATCCGCGAGAACAGCGTGCGGGTGGCGCTGGTACGCCTTAATGCCGCCGGCATGATCCAGTCCTGCGGGCGCGGCGCCTACCTGCTGGGGCCCCAGGCCGCCAGCCTGGCCGAGGACCTCTCGTTCTGGCGCGACGCCGAGCAGCGCGTGTGCGACTGGTCAGGCGCCTGGCTGATGGCCTGCACCACCCACCTCGGCCGCAGCGAACGCGGCCCCCTGCGCCAACGGGAGCGCGCCCTGGCGCTGCTGGGCTTCAAAGCTCTGGCAGAAGGCCTGTACGTGCGCCCGGACAACCTGATCGGCCACGCCGAGCTCGCCCGCGAGCGACTGCGCAAGCTGGGCCTGGATGCCGAAGCGCCCGTGTTCGTGGCCAGTGAGCTGGACGCTCAACTCGACCGCCGCGCACGCCACCTCTGGCGCACCACCGAGCGCAACCAAACCTATGTGCGCACCCAGCAGCAACTGACGCAGTGGCTGGCGCAGGCCCACCAACTCGACACCGAGGCGGCCGCACGCGAGTCCTACCTGCTGGGCAACGAAGCCATCCGCCAACTGGTGTTCGACCCGCTGCTGCCCGAGCCCCTCGTGGACGTGGCCGCCCGCCGGGCATGCCACCGCGCCGTGGTCGAGTTCGACGCCGAGGGCCACCGCATCTGGCAAACACTGCTGCCCTCGCTGCGCATGCCCCACGCCGGGAGCCCTGCGCACGCCACCCCAGCCATCCCCCCCGAACAACCGCTGCACTGAGGCTCGCGCACCATGACGACAGACACCCGCGCCGTGAACACCGCAGACGCCGTCAAGGCCGTCAACACCGTCGACTCGGCCACACCCGACGCCGCACAGATGCCCGCCCCCACCCGGCGCAAGCTCAAGGCGCTGTTCACGCCAGAGCAACTGGCGGTGCTGACCCTGCGCTCCGATGCGCGCGGCGCCTGGGCCCTCGCCTCGACCTGGGGCGTCATCGCGGCGGCCTTCGCAGTGTTGGCCGTCTGGCCCAATGTGTTCACGTTCCTGCTGGCCAGCGCGGTCATTGCCGGACGGCAGCTCTGCCTGGCCATCCTGCAGCACGAGGGCTCACACGGGACGCTGTTCCAGAACCGCTGGGCCAACGACGTGCTGACCGATTGGCTGTGCGCCCGCCCGATCTGGCAGAACCTGCCGAAGTACAAGGTCCACCACCTGGGCCACCACACCCGCACCGGCACCGAGGCCGACCCGGACATCTCGCTGCACGCGGGCTACCCCATCACCCCGCGCTCGCTGATGCGCAAGGTGCTGCGCGACCTCTCCGGCATCACCGGCCTGAAGCTGGTGTACGGCCTCTTCATGATGGACGCGGGTGTGTTCAAGTGGACGGTGGCCAACCACATCGAGCGGCTGCCGCAAGCCGGTCGCACCTGGGGTGAGCGCATCACCACGACGGCGCAGAACATGGCACCCATGCTGGTCACGAACGTGGCGCTGTGGTCCTGCCTGGCCGCCACGGGACACGCCTGGCTGTACTGGGCCTGGGTGGTGGCATACATGAACTTCCTGCCGCTGTTCGTGCGCATCCGCTCCATCGCCGAACACGGTTGCCTGGCCCGCACGCCCGACATGTTCCTCAACACCCGGACCACGCGGGCCGGCTGGCTGGCGCGCATGACGGTGGCGCCCGTGCACGTGAACTTCCACATGGAGCACCATGTGATGGCCTCGGTGCCGTATTACCGCTTGCCGCAAATGCACCAGTGGCTGCGCGCTCAGGCCGATGTGCCCGAGCCGCCCGGCTACCTGGACGTGCTGAAGCTGGCCAGCAGCCGCTGAGGCCACGGCCCCTGCACCCAGCGCCTCATCCAATCACCACCGGGCCACCCTTCGCCAGCGCACGCTGGTAGGCTGGCCGCGCTTCCATGCGCTGGACGTAGGCCTTCAGGTGCGGGTGGGATGCGACCGCATCGGCACGCGACATCAACGCCGAGACGGCAAAGCTCATCTGGAAATCCGCCAGGGTGATGCGGTCGCCTGCGAACCAGGTGTGGCGCGAGAGGTGGTCCTCGATGAAGGCCAGCGCCGTGTTCACGTTCGGGTCGATCAGCTGCTTTTGCACGCGCTTGCACAGCTCGCGCGCAATCGGCCGCACGAAGAAGGGCATGGGCTGGGTCGGGATGCTCATGAAGACCAGCTTCATCACCAGCCAGTTCATCAGCGAACCCTCGGCGTAGTGCATCCAGAAGCGGCGCTGGTGGTGCTCGGGCGTGCCGGGCTGCGTCATCAGCTGGGCAGCTTCGCCCGACGCCTGCGCGCCATGTTGCTCGACCAGGTATTCGAGGATGGCCGCCGACTCGGCCACGACCAGGTCGCCCTCGGTGATGACCGGCGACTTGCCCAGCGGGTGGATTTTCTTCAGCTCGGGCGGGGCCAGCTTGGTGACCGGGTGGCGCTTGTAGACCTTGAGCTCATAGGGCAGGCCCAGTTCTTCCAGCAGCCACAGCACGCGCTGCGAGCGGGAGGTTTCGAGGTGGTGGACGGTGATCATGGGCGCCAGCATAGCGCCCTTGCCACTCACACGGCGGGCACATCCCCACCCAGCACCTGGTAGAGCGTGACCATGGCGTTGAGCCGGTTCAGGCGGCTTTGCGCCAGGTTGATCTCGGCCTGGCGGCGCGTTTCCTGAGCGTCCAGCCAAGTCTTCAGCGGCACGGCACCCGCACGGTAACGCACCTCGGCCAGGCGCTCGGTGTTGCGCGCGGCGGTCACGGCATCTTGCAGGCGCAGGCCTTGCTGCTCGTACTGCAGGCGCGAGGCCAGGGCGTTGTCCACGTCAGACAGCGCGCTGTACCAACTCTGGCGCCAACCGATCACGGCAGATTCGTAGTCGGTCTGCGAGATGGCGATGTTGCGCCGCATGTCGCGGAACTGCACGAAAGGCAGCACGAGGCCAGCGCCCAGCGTGCCGATGGGGTCGGACAGCACTTTCGAGAGCGCCGTGGACGAGCCCCCCACACTGCCCGTCAGCGTGAGCGTCGGGTAATAACTGGTGCGGGTGGCATCGACCTGGGCCAGGGACTTGCGCAGGCGCAGCTCGGATGCGCGCACATCGGGCCGGCGCGCCAGCAGTTCAGACGGCACGCCCGCGGGCACCTCTGGCAGGCGGCCTTCGGGCAGGCGTTGCGCCTCGTTCAGGACCACGCCCGGCGGACCGTCCAGCAGGATGGCCAGGGCGTTGCGCGACTGCACACGCTGCAGCAGGAACAAGGTGTGCGCCGCCTCCTGTGCGGCCAGGGCCTGCTGGGCCTGCGACAGCTCCAAGCCCGAGGTGCTGCCGCTGTCGTACTGCGCCTGCACCAATTGCAGGGTGCGGCGCGCGTAGTCGATGCTTTGCTGGCTGGCTTCGACGCGCTGGTTCAGGAAGGCCACCTGGAAATAGAGGTTGGCCGTGGTGGCCACCAGGGCCTGGGCCGCGGCGATGCGGTCCTGCTCGGTGGCCTGGGCCTCCCAGTCGGCGGCACTGCGCAGCGAGGCCAGGCGGCCCCACAGGTCGGCCTCCCAGGTCACCGTGCCCGTGGCGCTGCTCAAGCGAGTGGTGGGGCCGCCGTCCAGCGCCTGGCTCGCCGTGCTGCTGCCCTTCACCGACAGGCTGGGCAGTTGGTCGCTGCCCGCCTGGGCCGCCACCAGTTGCGCACGCCGCACCTTCAAGGCGGCCTGGGCCAGGTTGTTGTTGCGCGCCAGGGCCTCGTGGATCAGCGCCGTCAGGCCCGCGTCGTTGAGCGTCAGCCACCAGGGCGACAGGGCCTGACGGGCTGCGGCGTCCGCCTCGGCCTGCGCAGATTGCGCAAAGCGCTCCGGCACCTGCACGTCGGTGCGCTGGTAAGACGTGGGCGTGGCGCATGCGCACAGCAGCAGCGCAGCGGCCAGCGGCAAGGCCAGGGTTCGGGCGCCCGCAGGCAAGCACCAGGTCGACGGCAAGGGCGAACGGATCGTCATGGAAGGCCAGGCAAAAATGGTTGTGAACAGGAGGTCAATCTCGGCTCAGGGCATCAACCGGGTCCATCTGCGCCGCACGGCGTGCGGGCAGGAAGCCGAACACCACGCCGATGAGGGATGACACCCCGAACGCCGTCACGATGGACGCCAGCGAATACACCATCGAAAAACTGCCGCCGAACTTGGCGAACAACTCGCCAATGCCCAGCGCCAGCGCGATGCCCAGGATGCCGCCCAGCAGGCAGACCATCACCGCCTCGATGAGGAACTGCTGCAGGATGTCGCCCTGCCTGGCCCCCACCGCCATGCGCACGCCGATCTCCTGGGTGCGCTCGGTGACCGACACCAGCATGATGTTCATCACCCCGATGCCACCCACGATCAGCGAGATCACCGCGATCGACGAAATCAGCAGCGTCATCGTCTGCGTCGTGCTCTCGATGGTCTGGCGGATGCTGTCGGAGTTGCGCGTGAAGAAGTCCTGCGTGTTGTGGCGCTGGGCCAGCAGCTTGGTGATGCCCGCCTCCGCCGCGGTGGACGACACGTCATCGCTCACCCGCACCGTGATGCCGCGCAGCACCCGCGTGCCGATCACCCGCCGCATGCCCGTGGTCACCGGCACCCAGACGTTGAGGTTCTCGCCCATGGAGAACAGGTTGTCCTGCGGCGCCGTCACGCCGATGATGCGCACCGGCACCGCGCCCAGGAAGATCACCTGCCCCAGCGGGTTCTCGCCGTTGGGGAACATCGCCGCCTGGGTGGCCGGGTCGATCACGGCCTCCTGCGTTTGTCGGCGCACGCTGTCGGCGTCGAAGGCCTGGCCCTGCGCCAGGGTGTAGCCCTTGACGCGGAAGAAGCTCTCGCCCACGCCATTCACGTTGGCCGTGGCCTCCAGGTTGCCGCGCCGCAAGGTCAGGCTGGTGCTCACCGTGGGCGTCACGCTGTCCACATAGGGCAACTGCTCGATGGCCGTGGCGTCGGCCGGCACCAGGGTGCGGATGCGCACCGCCTGGCGATCGCCGAAGTTCTTGCCCGGGTAGATGTCGATGGTGTTGGTGCCCATCGCCGAAATGTCCTTGAGCACCCGCAGACGCGAGCCCTCGCCCAACGCCACCATGGACACCACCGACGCGATGCCGATGATGATGCCCAGCATGGTCAGCAAAGTACGCAGCCGGTGCCCGGCCATGGCGCGCACGGCCATCGCGAAAGCTTCGGTGAAGCGGTCCAGCTGGGCGCGCCAGGATGACAGGTTGGCCGCGGGGGGCTGCGGCGCGCGCGGCGGCAACAAGGGTGCCTCGCCACCCGTGGAGTCGCCCACGATCTGCCCATCCGCCACCTCGATGATGCGTTGCGCGTGCTGTGCCACCTTGTGGTCGTGGGTGACGATGATCACCGTGTGGCCGTCGGCATGCAGCTCCTTGAGGATGCGCATCACCTCCTCGCCGCTGCTGCTGTCCAGCGCGCCCGTGGGCTCGTCGGCCAGGATGACGTCACCGCCGTTCATCAGCGCCCGCGCGATCGACACCCGCTGCTGCTGCCCGCCAGACAGTTGCCCCGGCTTGTTGGCCAGGCGCTCGCTCAGGCCCAGGCGGCCCAGCAAGGCCGAGGCCTTGGCCGTGCGCGCCGCTTTGTGCAGCCCCGCATAGATGGCGGGGATCTCGGTGTTGCCCACGGCACTGAGGTCACCCAGCAAGTGGTAGCGCTGGAAGATGAAGCCGAAGTGTTCGCGGCGCAGGCCGGCCAGCTGGTCAGGCTCCAGGTCCGAGGTGGCCTGGCCTGCCACCTTGTAGCTGCCCCGCGTGGGCCGGTCCAGGCAACCCAGGATGTTCATCAGCGTGGACTTGCCCGAGCCCGAAGCGCCGATGATGGCGACCATCTCGCCCTCGAAGATGCGCAGGTTCACGCCCCGCAGCACGGCCACGGTGCCATCGCCGCTGGGGTATTCGCGCCAGAGGTCTTGTACCTCCAGCAGCACCGACGCAGGCACGGGCGCCCCGCGCCCCAGGCCGGCAGATGCCGCCGGAGCGTGGTGGGGGTCGAGTTCGCGGTGGGCCATCTCAGCCATCGCTCAGAACATCCCGCCCGGGCGACGTCCGCTGCCACCGCCAGAGCCGCTGCTGGCTTCGCCCACCACGACCTCTTCGCCCTCTTTCAGGCCTTCCAGCACCTGGGCCTGCACGCGGTTGTTCAGGCCGATCTTGACCTGCCGCGGCACCACCTTCTTGGTCTCGCCCTGGGTTTCCAGCACGCTGACGGTGTAGGCCTTGGTCTTGCGGTCGCGCTTGCCCAGGGCGCTGGCCGGGATGATGAGCGCCTTGTCCACCTTGTTGAGCACGATGTTGACCTGCGCGGTCATCAGCGGGCGCAGGCGGCCATCGGTGTTGGGGATGTCAAAGAGGCCGTTGTAGTAGATGGCCGTGGTCGTGGCCGTGGCCGTCGTCACCTTCGTGTCGGTCTGGTTGACCTCCGGCACGGGTTCGATGGCGCGCAGCGTCGTCTCGTAGCGGTGGCTGGGATCGCCCAGGATGGTGAAGTAGGCTGGCAGCCCGGCTTTCACGCGCACCACATCGGCCTCCGAAATCTGGGCGCGCACCAGGATCTGATCCAGCTTGGCCAGCTTGATGACGGTCGGCGCTGCCTGCAAGGCGTTCACGGTGCGGCCCTCTTCCAGCACGATGGCGATCACGGTGCCATCGATCGGGGCCGTCATCTTCGTGTAGCCCAGGTTGACGCGGGCGGTGTCCAGCGAGATGCTGGCCTGCTTGATCTGGGCGTCCAGTGCACCCAGGTCAGCCGCCGTCGTGCCCACCGCAGCTTCGGCATCTTCGAGGTCTGAACGCGAGCCGGCGTCCTGCAAGCTCAAGGCCTGCTTGCGCGTGAAATTGAGCTGGGCCTGTTTGAGCAAAGCCTGCTTGGCGCGGCGCTGCGCCTGCAGCAGGGCGATCTGAGCCTCCGCGTTGCGCAAGGCGTTGGTCTGGGTGGTGGAGTCAATCTCGGCGATCAGCTGGCCCTTTTGGACCTTGTCGCCCAGGTCCACGTAGATGCGCTTGATCTGGCCGGTGGCCTGCGCGCCGACGTTGACCTCGCGCGAGGCCAGCATGGTGCCGCTGGCCAGCACGGTGTCCTCCAGTTCGTCGGACACCACCTTGGCGGTGATCACCTGCGGTGCCGGTGGCGCCGTGAAAAACGCGCGCTTCACGCCGTACGCCGCCGCAGCCAGCACCACGAGGACCAGCGCCAGGCGCCAGCCCTTCAACCATTTGAATGTCATCCAGTTCATCCAGTCAGTGTCTCAAATCCGTGTGTCGCGTTCGCCGCAGCCATGTGAAGGGCATGTAAATTGGCGGCATGCAAGCCACCCCCACCACCCCGTTCAGCCTGGTCACCGGCGCCAGCCAGGGCATTGGCGCCGCCACCGCGCGCTTGCTGGCCCAACGCGGGCACGCGCTCGTTGTTCACTTCGCGCACCGGGCCGATCTGGCCCAGGCCGTGGCGCAGGATTGCCTGCGACTCGGGGCGCCCCACGCGATCATCGCTCAAGCCGACCTGGCGCGCGAAGACGAGGTCATGGCGCTGTTCGCTGAAGTGGACAAGTCGCCGTTCGCGCTGAGCGGGCTGGTGAACAACGCAGGCATCGTGGACCAGACCGCGCGCCTGGATGCGATGAGCGGCGAACGCCTGCGGCGCATGCTGGACGTCAACGTGCTGGGTCCGATGCTGTGTGCGCGCGAGGCGGTGCGGCGCATGTCCAGCCGCCACGGGGGCGCTGGCGGTGTCATCGTCAACGTGTCCAGCAGCGCGGTGCGCTCGGGCTCACCCGCCCAGTACGTGGATTACGCCGCCAGCAAAGGCGCCATCGACACCTTCACGCAAGGGCTGGCGCGCGAGGTCGCGGCCGAAGGTGTGCGGGTGTCGGCCGTGCGTCCGGGCATCACGGACACCGGCATCCATGCCACCGGCGGCGAACCGGACCGCGCCCGGCAGATGGCGCCTGCGCTGCCCATGCGGCGGGCCGCGCAGGCAGAAGAAGTGGCCCAGGCGATCGCCTGGCTGATGTCGGACGAGGCCAGCTACACGGCAGGCGCCATCCTGGACGTCAGCGGCGGACGCTGAGCCAGCAAACGCAGCTGCAAGGCCACGCGCGCCTGCGCCGGCGTGAGCGTGCCCGCCGCCGGCCAGACATCGCCCTCCCGCGGCGTGACGCCACCGCGCGCCACCCGGCTGCTGCGCCACACCACCACACCTTGCGCAACGGCGCGCTGCAGGGCAGCCTCCAGCCCCATGTTCACCGTGCCATGGCCCGTTGTGGCCACCACCAGACCGCGCAAGGCCTGGGCATGGCGATGGGCCTCGCGCGATGCGACATCGTCTGCCGATTGTCGCAAGGCCGCGTCCACCCACCAGCCATCGGCGTCGGCATGGCTCAGCACGATTTCAACGCGAGGTGGCGTGGGTGATGACAACAGCGCCCAACCCATGGCCTCGCCACGGGGCCATGGGTTCACAGGAACCCATGCGCCCGCACCCGTCGACATCCCGCTGGCATCGTCCAGCAGCGCCAACGGGGCGACCCCACCCCCATCGAAGGCGTCCAAGGCGTGGCTGTGGGCCTTGCGCACGTCGGTGCCCGCCCACACCCGCCCCTGCAGCACCGCGACCACGCCGCCCCAGCCCAGACCCGCTGCCGTGTGCGCAACCTGCACGGCATCGCGCAGGTTGCGCGGACCATCGGCATCGGGCGCGGTGGCCGGGCGCATGGCCGCAGTCAGCACGATGGGCTTGCGGCCGTCATGGAGGTGGTGCAGCAGGCAGGCCGTCTCTTCCAGCGTGTCGGTGCCGTGGGTGATGACGATGGCCTCGACCGCCGCGTCCTGCAGGGCCGCGTCCAGTGCCTGGGCCAGCGCTTGCCACACCGGCCAGGCCATGTCCTTGCTGTCGATCTGCGCGACCTGTTGCGTCACCAAAGGGATGGCCGCCAACTCGGGCACGGCCGCCACAAGCTGCGCCACGCCCAACTGGGCGGCCTGGTAGGCCCAGGCCCTGGCAGGGTCGGTGGCCGTGCCGGCGATGGTGCCGCCGGTGCCCAGGATCAGCACGTGCGCCATGGCATCTCCGCAGCGCCACGGCGATGTTGCGCAAAAACACTGGACATCCAAACAGTACTGTATAGAATCACACCCATCACCACGGTCAAGTGGGCCAGCGCCCACACCTCGTTGCCATGACCAACGATAAACCCAAACTCACGCCGCGCCAGCAGCAGATCTTCGAGCTGATCCAGCGCAGCATCGCGCGCACCGGTGCTCCCCCCACCCGGGCCGAAATCGCCGCCGAGCTGGGCTTCCGCTCGGTCAATGCCGCCGAAGAGCACCTGCAAGCCCTGGCCCGCAAGGGCGTGATCGAGCTGGTGGGCGGCACCTCGCGTGGCATCCGCCTGAAGGCAGGCACGCTGCGCACCGTCAACGAAAGCCGGCGCAAAAGCACCGACAACGATGCCAGCACCGGCCTGCCCTTCAACCTCGCCTTGCCCGGCCTGGAGCAGCTGGTGCTGCCGCTGGTGGGCCGTGTGGCCGCAGGCAGTCCCATCTTGGCCCAGGAGCACGTCGAGCAAAGCTACGCTGTCGAACCCAGCCTGTTCGCACGTCGCCCTGACTACCTGCTGCGCGTGCGCGGCATGAGCATGAAAGACATCGGCATCCTCGACGGAGACCTGCTGGCCGTGGCCCGCACCCGCGAGGCCCGCAACGGTCAGATCGTCGTGGCGCGCCTGGGCGACGAAGTCACCGTCAAGCGATTCCAGCGCACGGCGCAAGGCATCGAACTGCTGCCCGAGAACGCCGATTTCCAACCCATCGTGGTGCCGCCCGACGCGACCGACTTCGAGCTCGAAGGGCTGGCCGTGGGCCTGATCCGCAATCAAGTGCTGAACTGAGCACACATCCGTCGCCACCATGCGGGTGGCGGGCATTTGCGTCACCGGCATGGTGGTGCGATCCCGCGTGGTGGTTCCATTGTCTGAATCCTGCCGAACTTCTCAAGCATCACCGGAGTTCACCATGATTCATCACCTTGCACGCGCTTTCGCCGTTCGCCAGCAGGCAGGCATGGCAGCTGCTCTGGCAGAGCCCGGACATCCCGCTCGGCCCAGTGCGCCGGCGCCGGTTCGCCCTCGGCCCATCACGCCCTGGGGCAGCCCTGCCCGGCCATCGGCCGCCGTGGCATCCACCCGTGCCACACCGCGCCTGCGCATCTCCGCAGACCCGCACGACGCACGCCGCACCGTGATCGCAGGTCGCTTCGCCGAGGTCTGCGCCGCCCTGGACCGCATGGTCATGGAGCAGGAAGCCGTCGCCTGAGCGACTGAAGGGCCGCAGAAGGGTTGCGGAAGGGTTGCAGCCAGCAAGCCAAGAAAAAACCCCCTGCGGCAAAACCATCAGGGGGTTGTGGCAGCGCTGGCGCGCCAGGGCATCAGCCCATGTGCAGGCCGCCGTTGACCGAGAAGTCAGCACCCGTGGCGAAACCCGACTCGTCGCTCGACACCCACGACACCATGGAGGCGATGTCCTCCGGCGTGCCCAGGCGCTTCACCGGGATGGTGGCCACGATCTTGTCCAGCACGTCCGGACGGATCGAGCGAACCATGTCGGTGCCGATGTAGCCCGGGGACACGGTGTTCACCGTCACGCCCTTGTTGGCCACTTCCTGGGCCAACGCCATGGTGAAGCCGTGCATGCCAGCCTTGGCAGCCGAGTAGTTGGTCTGACCGAACTGGCCCTTTTCGCCGTTCACCGAGCTGATGTTGACGATGCGACCCCAGCCGCGGTCCACCATGTCGTCGATCACTTGCTTGGTGACATTGAACAGGCTGTTGAGGTTGGTGTCGATCACCGAATCCCAGTCGCTCTTGCTCATCTTGCGGAACATGCCGTCCTTGGTGATGCCGGCGTTGTTCACCAGCACGTCCACGGGGCCATGCTCGGCCTTGGTCTTCTTGAACGCTTCCACGGTCGAATCCCAGTCGGACACGTTGCCCACAGAGGCGTAGAAGGTGTAGCCCAGGGCTTTTTGCTCGTCGATCCACTTGGCGTGGTCACGGCTGGGGCCGCAGCCGGCGATGACCTTGAAACCGTCTTTGTGCAGACGCTGGCAAATGGCGGTACCGATGCCACCCATGCCACCGGTCACGTAGGCTACTTTTTGACTCATGGAACGCTCCTCGTTGGGGTAATGAACTGTGATTGACACGTGTTTGAAAAATTCAGCGCCAAACTTCAACGCTCGATGGTCAGGGCCACGCCCATGCCGCCGCCAATGCACAGCGAGGCGATGCCCTTCTTGGCGTCGCGGCGCGCCATCTCGTGCAGCAGCGTGACCAGGATGCGGCAGCCAGACGCACCGATGGGGTGACCGATGGCGATGGCGCCACCGTTGACGTTCACCTTGCTCGTGTCCCAGCCCATTTCCTGGTGCACGGCGCAGGCCTGTGCGGCAAAGGCTTCGTTGATCTCCAGCAGGTCCAGGTCGGCGGCCTTCCAGCCGGCACGCTCCAGGGCGCGGCGCGACGCAGGCACCGGGCCCATGCCCATGGTGGCCGGGTCCAGGCCCGCGCTGGCGTACGAGGCGATGCGGCCCAGCACCTTCAGGCCCAACTGCTCAGCCTTCTTGGCGCTCATGACCATCACCGCGGCAGCGCCGTCGTTGATGCCGGAGGCGTTGCCGGCGGTCACCGAACCGGCCTTGTCGAATGCGGGACGCAAGCCAGCCAGCACCTCGGCGGTGGACTTGCGGTTGATGAACTCGTCGGCATCGAACACCAACGCATCACCCTTCTTCTGCGGGATCAGCACGGGCACGATCTCGTCCTTGAAGCGGCCGGCTTCCTGAGCTGCCGCAGCTTTTTGCTGTGAGGCCAGGGCCAGCGCGTCCTGCGCTTCCCGGCTGATGCTGTACTGCTTGGCCACGTTTTCAGCGGTGATGCCCATGTGGTACTGGTTGTACACGTCCCAGAGCCCGTCGTTGATCATGGAATCCACCATGGTCCAGTTGCCCATGCGCTGGCCATCGCGCGAATTCGGCACCACATGCGGGGACGCGCTCATGTTTTCCTGGCCACCGGCGATCACGATCTCGGCATCGCCGTCGCGGATGGCCTGGGCGGCCAGCATCACGGCCTTCAGGCCCGAACCGCAGACCTTGTTGATGGTCATGGCCGGCACCAGGTTGGGCAGACCCGACTTGATCACGGCTTGGCGCGCGGGGTTCTGGCCGCAACCGGCCTGCAGCACCTGGCCCAGGATCACTTCGCTGACCTGATCGCCAGCCAGGCCACTGCGGCGCAGCAGGTCCTGGATGACGATGGCGCCCAGTTCGGACGCGGGGGTCTTGGCGAGGCTTCCGCCGAATTTGCCCACGGCGGTGCGTGCGGCGGCCACGATGACGATGTCAGACATGCTCTTCTCCAAAAGAGGGTGTTCCGCTGAGGTTGGCGGAAACGGTGTCAGCCCGCTTGTGGCGGGCCAGGATCACGCCTTGCGCTTCACATACCGGCCAGGCGCGGCTTCGATGACGGGGTACTGCTTGCTGCCGGGCTGGCGGGGTGCGGGCACCATGTCGCCGGCATGCGACGCCAGCCACTCGGCCCACACCGGCCACCAACTGCCGGCGTGCTCTTGCGCGGACGCCAACCACTGCTGGCCCGTCGCAGGCAAACGGCGTGCCGGGTTGGTCCAGTGGCTGCGTTTCTTCTTCTCGGGCGGGTTGATCACGCCGGCGATGTGGCCCGAGGCGCCCAGCACGAAGGTGGTCGAGCCCGTGACGACCTGGGTGGACGCGTAGGCGCTGTCCCAGGGCACGATGTGGTCCTCGCGCGAACCGTAGATGAAGGTGGGCATGTCCAGGCGGCGCATGTCCAGCGGCACACCGCACACCGTCACGGCACCCGGTTGGCACAGCTTGTTTTCCAGGTAGGTGTTGCGCAGGTACCAGGTGTACATCGGGCCCGGCAGGTTCGTGCTGTCGCTGTTCCAGTAGAGCAGGTCGAAGGCCGGGGGCATCTCGCCCTTGAGGTAGTTGCCGATGACGTAGTTCCAGACCAGGTCGTTGGCGCGCAGGAAGGAGAAGGTCGTGGCCAGCTCGCCACCGCGCATCAGGCCGCCCTTGGCAGGGCTGTTGGGGCCGATGGACATCTCGCGCATGCGCACCATGGCCTCGTCCACGAACACGTCCATCGTGCCGGTGTTGACGAAGTCCAGGAAGGCAGTGAGCAGGGTCAGGCTCTTGACCGGTTTCTTGCCTTGCGCGGCAAGGGTGGCAAGCGCGGTGGCGATCAGGGTGCCGCCCACGCAGAAGCCCAGCGCGTTGATTTGCTCGGCCCCGGTGATGTCGCGGGTGACGTCGATGGCCTTGACCACGCCGTGCTCGACGTAGTCGTCCCAGGTGGACTGCGCCAGGTTGTCATCGGCATTGACCCAGCTGACCATGAACACGCGGTGGCCTTGAGACAACAGGTAGCGCACCACGGAGTTGTCCGGCTGCAGGTCGAGGATGTAGTACTTGTTGATGCACGGCGGCACGAACAGGAACGGTGTCTCGTGCACCTGGGGCGTCAGCGGTGTGTACTCGATGAGCTGGAAGTAATCGTTCTCGAACACCACCGCCCCGGCCGTCGTGGCCACGTTGACCCCGACCTCGAAAACGCTCTCGTCCGTCTGGGACATGTGGCCCTGGCGGATGTCGTGGAAGAGGTGCTGCAGGCCCTGGGTGATGCTTTCACCCTTGGTGGACACGGCCTTGGCCAGGGCTTCCGGGTTGAAGGCCAGGAAGTTCGAGGGGGCTGCGGCGTCGGCCCATTGCTGCACGGCGAAACGCACGCGCTGGCGGGCTTTTTCCTCGCCCTGCAGGTTGTCGGCCAAGCGCTGCAGGGTGCGGGCGTTCAGCAGGTACAAGGCGGCCATGAAGGCACTGCCCGGCTGCTGCGTCCACTCTGGCGCGGCAAAGCGCTTGTCGGCGATCTTGACATCGGCGGGCTGGTTCAGCGCCTGGTTCCACAGCGCGCTGGCCTGCTGGAGGTAGTCCTGCTGGATGCCCTGGAGTTGCTCGGGCGCGATGGACAGCCCCCCCAGCGACTTCAACGTGGCGCCCACGCTCTGACCCATGGCCTCGACCGCCTTGGCCATGGGCTGCAAGGCCGACAGCGATGGGGTCTGGGGATGCCCGGAGAACATCTGGCGCAGGCCGCCCATCACGTCATGGGGCTGGCCTGCGCTGGCGCCGAAGGTCTTGGCCATCGTGGCTTGTGCCGCTGCCACCTGCTCGCGCCAGGCCTCGGTGACAGAGGCTGCCGCAGCCGTGGCCGATGAAGCGCTGAAACCGGCCGCGGCGGCGCCGAAGGGCGGCACGGCCGCGCGTTCGGTTGCGTGTTCGGCCGCACGTCCGGCAGCTTGTGTCGCTGCACGGGCCTCTGCGGCTTGGCTGCCGACAGGCTTGCGAGCAGGCACTTTCTTCGCAGCGACTTTCGCGGCCGCTTTTGCGGAAGTGTTGGCGGAAGTGTTGGCGGAAGTTTTCGCAGCGGCTTTCTTCGCCGGCACTTTGGGCGACGCAGGCTGGAGGCTGGCGGTCAGCGCGGGCTTTTTCGACGCGGGGCTCGCGTCAGGTCGGTCACCTGCGGCGGCACGAGAGGAAGCTTCGGATGCAGCCTGCGCGCGGGGTGCGCGGGACCGTGGTGGAACAGCCATATGTCTCCTAGGTGCTGAATCTCAGCTGGCCAGGTCAAGCATGTTGACCCGCAGATGTTTCCGTATTCTGAACGCAGGTGCGGTGTTGCGCGGCACCATCACACAACTTTGGCATCATTCCAACAAGCGCCAAATCGGGGCTGATCCTGATCAACCCCGCGCCCCCCGCTGAACACGAACCGAGCAACGAAAGATGTGGATCGTCGCGATCGCCTGGATTTACGTGGCCCTGATGATGGCCCTGGCCGAGGCCACCAGCCCGCAGGGCACCTACCTGGGCGCGGTCATCACGTTCGTGTTTTACGGCGTGGCGCCGACCGCCCTGGTGATGTACCTGCTGGGCACACCGGGACGCCGCCGCGCCAGGCTGCAAGCCGAGGCTGAAGCGCATGCGCAGCATCTGGCCGAAGTGGCGCCGCCGCCCGAACCTGACACCGACTCAGCGCAGGCAGATGGCAGCAGCCTGTCGGCCGGTGCGCCCGTCGCGTCGGTAGGAAAAGAAGCGGGCGGCGTCTGACACCGTGCAGGCATCCCCGCCGGTGACGTCAAGAACACCCTGAGCGCGCAAGGCATCCCGCGCCAGCCCGGGCAAATCCGCCAGCCATTTGCCATGGCCCTCGCCCTCGCCGTCGCCCCACGCCGAAGCTGCGGACCGAGGCTCGAAGCGCGGGTGCGCGCCTGCACATGCCGCATCGGCCGGGTCCACGCCGAACCCCACCAGCACGTCGGGGCCCACTTCGAAATGCGCGGGCCCGATGCACGGCCCCAGCCAGACAGACAGGTCGGCCGGATCGCAAGACGCCGCCTCGCACAAAGCGGCCACACCGCTGTGCACGACCCCCCGGCCGGCCACCATGCCCTGACCCGCGCCGGCCAGGCCACGCCAGCCGGCATGCAGCGCGGCCACGCCACGCCCCTCGGGGGCGGCCAGCAGGATCGGCAGGCAGTCGGCCACCATCACCACGCAAGCGATGCCAGGCTCGGTGGTGAGCGCGCCATCGGCGATCGGTGCATCGGCCTCGCGCAGGCTGTCGGCAACCAGGCGCAGCACGCGGTCGCCATGCTCCTGCTGCAACCACACGGGCTGGGCGCCCAGGTGGTGGGCGAACACAGCACGGTTGTGGCGCACGGCCACAGCATCGTCCTGGACGTGGTCGCCCAGGTTACAGCTGTCCCAAGGGGGTGGGCTGATGCCGCCGGCGCGTGCGCTCATGAGGGCATGCACGCCCAGGCCGGCGCCCTGGGGGGCGGCAACTGCAGGCCGCAAGTCCGGGCGCTGCCAGCCTGGGGGCAAGGCGCGTTCAACGGGTGAAGACGCGGACAGGTGATCGGGCATCGGCTGTGGCCCGCGACCGGGCTGGGCAAGGTGGGGCTGGGCGGAAGGCAGCGCGCGGGCTGCCGATATGATCTGGCCCCGATGCTACCCCGCACCCGCACCTCGCCCCTGCCGCTCGCCCCCGTGACAGCCAGCGCCGCGCCCGCCTCGGCCGACCTGCGGCGCTGGCTGGGTGCGCCGGGTTCGCTGACGGCGCGCCTGCGCCTGCACGGCAGGGTGACGGTCGATGTGCTGGCGCAGGGCCGCATGGCCTTGCTGCCGCAAGAGCGCATGGCGCTGGGCTGTCAGGCGGCGCATGTGCGCGAGGTGCTGCTGCGCATCGACGGGCGCGCCGCGGTCTGGGCCCGCAGCGTCACGCCGCTGTCGGCGGTCAAGGGCCCCTGGGCGGCCATCGAGGGACTGGGCACGCGCCCCCTGGCCGAGCTGCTGTTCAGCCACCGGCGGGTGCTGCGCGGGCCCCTGCAAGCCAGCCACCTGCGGCCGGGCAGCCCGCTGCAGCGCCGCATGGCCAGGGCGTGGCTGGCGCATGCACACCCCCTCAACCACACCCTGCCCCCAGACGCCCTGCCCCGCTGGGCGCGGCACTCCCTGTTCTGGCACCGCGGCCAGCCCCTGCAGGTTCTGGAAGCTTTTGCGCCCTGGATGCTGTCTTTGCACAGCGAACGACGCTGAGTTGCGCCCAACGCGCACCGCCAGCACAGGGCCTGCGCGGCAGCGCACACGGCGCCATGCCCTACACTGAGGGCATGCTGTTTTCACGCCGAATCGAGCACTGTCAGGTCTGTGGCACACCGGTCGAGCACAAGGTGCCGGACGATGACAACCGCGAGCGCGCGGTCTGCCCCGCCTGCCACCACGTCCACTACGTCAACCCGCTGAACGTGGTGGGCACGCTGCCGGTGTGGGGCGAACAGGTCTTGCTGTGCAAACGCAACATCGAGCCCCGCAAGGGATACTGGACCTTGCCTGCCGGCTTCATGGAGCTGGGCGAGACCACCGAAGAGGGCGCCGCACGCGAAACCGACGAGGAAGCCGGCGCGCGCATCGAGATGCTGGGCCTCTACGCCATCATCAACGTGGTGACGGCGGGTCAGGTGCACCTGTTCTACCGCGCCCGCCTGCTGGACACCGATTTCGCTCCGGGCCCCGAGACGATGGAAGCGCAACTCTTCCACCAGCACGAGATCCCCTGGGGCGATCTGGCCTTCAAAACGGTGCGCATGACCCTGGAAAAATTCTTCGCCGACCGTGATCGGGGTCAATTCGACGTCCATTGCGCCGATATCCGCTGAACAAGCCGTTCGGAACGATGTCCCGTGCGGTGGTCCACCTCACGCCCTGAACCATGACCGCACCCCAGGACACCCTGCCAGACGCCCCCGTGCAAGCCACCGGCCAGACGCCTGAGCCCCCCGCGCACCCTGCCCCCACCGCGGCACCGGCCAGCACCGCTGCGCCCCGCGTGCGCGAGGACCTGGCGTCCCCCGACCCGCTGCTCGACAGCCTGATCGAGGTCTGCCGGCTGCATGGCATCGCAGCGTCCCGGGCCTCGCTGTCGGCCGGCCTGCCGCTGGACAAGCAGCCACTGACGGTGGCCCTGCTGGAGCGCGCCGCGAGCCGCGCCGGCCTGGCCGTCAAGCTGCAGCGCAGCGAGTTGGCGCAGATCGACCCCATCACGCTGCCCGCCATCCTCCTGCTCAAGGACGAGGGCGCTTGCGTGCTGTTGGGCTTTGACGGCCCCGACCGTGCCCAGGCCCGCGTGCTGTTGCCGCAGACCGGCCAGGGTGCCGTGAAGCTGCCCTTGGCCGATCTGGCGGCGCGTTTCACCGGCGTGGTGGTGTCGGCCAAGCCGCATTTCCGCTTCGACGAGCGCACGCCCGAAGTCAAGGCCACCAAGTCGGGCCACTGGTTCTGGGGCCCGGTCATGGCCCAGCGCTTTGTGTACCGCGACGTGCTGTGGGCGGCCCTGCTGATCAACCTGTTCGCGCTGGCCTTCCCGATGTTCTCCATGAACGTCTACGACCGCGTCGTGCCCAACCATGCGGTCGAGACGCTGTGGGTGCTGGCCGTGGGCGTGGTGCTGGTGCTGGGCAGCGACCTGTTCATCCGCCTGCTGCGCAGCCATTTCGTCGATGAGGCGAGCGCGCGCATCGACGTGCAGATCTCGGCCTCGCTGATGGAGCGCGTGCTGGGCATGCGCCTGGAGAACCGCCCGCAGTCGGTGGGCTCGTTCGCCTCCAACCTGCGTGGTTTCGAGCAGGTGCGTGACTTCATCGCCTCCAGCACCGTGACGGCGCTGATCGACCTGCCCTTTGCGCTGCTGTTCGTGGTCGTGATGGCCTGGATCTCGCCGTGGCTGGTGCTGCCGGTGCTGTCGGTGTTTGCCATCGTGCTGGTGTCGGGCTATGTGCTGCAGCACCGCCTGCACGAGCTGTCGCAGAGCACCTACCAGGCCTCGGCGCAGCGCAACGCCACGCTGGTGGAGAGCCTCACGGGCATCGAGACCATCAAGGCGCAGGGCGCTGAAAGCCTGATCCAGGCGCGCTGGGAGCGGGCCAACCAGTTCCTGTCGGCGCTGAACGTGCGCATGCGCGGTCTGTCATCGACGGCCATGTACACCACGGCGACGCTGCAGCAACTGGTGTCCGTCAGCATCATCCTGATCGGCGTGTACCTGATCGCCGACAAGCAGCTCACCATGGGCGGCCTGATCGCCTCGACCATGCTGGCCGGCCGCGCGCTGGCGCCTGCGGGCCAGATCGTGGGCCTGCTGATGCAGTACCAGGGCGCGCGCACGGCCATGGAGTCGCTGGACAAGATCATGGCGCAGCCGGTGGAACGTCCGGCCGACAAGAACTTCATCCACCAGCCCGAGCTGAAGGGTGAGATCGAGTTCCGCCACGTGTCCTTCGCCTACCCGGGCCGCAACGAGCCCTCGCTGGACGACATCAGCTTCAAGGTCAGCCCGGGTGAAAAGGTCGCGCTGATCGGCAAGGTCGGCTCGGGCAAGACCACGCTGCAAAAGCTCATCCTGGGGCTCTACCAGCCCTCGGGCGGGGCGGTGCTGGTCGATGGCATCGACATGCGCCAGCTCGACCCGGCCGACCTGCGCCGCAACCTGGCGCACGTCTCGCAAGACGTCACGCTGTTCTACGGCACGCTGCGCGAGAACATCACCTTCGGCATGCAGCACGCCACCGACGACGCCATCCTGGCCGCCACCGACACGGCCGGCCTGAGCGAGTTCGTCAAGCGCCACCCGCAAGGCTTCGATTTGCCCGTGGGCGAGCGCGGCGAGTTGCTGTCGGGGGGCCAGCGCCAGAGCGTGGGCATCGCCCGCGCCGTGCTGCACAACGCGCCCATCCTGCTGCTCGACGAGCCGACCAGCGCCATGGACTTCTCTACCGAAGCCCTGGTCACGCAGAAGATGCAGGCCTTCTCGCAAGGCAAGACGGTGGTGCTGGTCACGCACCGCACCTCGATGCTGTCTTTCGTGGACCGCGTCATCGTCGTGGACCAAGGCAAGATCGTCGCCGATGGCCCGCGTGAGCGGATCATGCAGGCCCTGTCGGCCGGTCGCATCGCCCGCGCAGCTTGAGCAAGGAGCACACCATGAACCCCTTGCTGAACGCAGGCCAACGCTTCGTCAACGTGCTGGAGGCCATCCGTCGCGGCATCGCGCCCCTCACCGATGCGGTGCTCGACCGCGTCACCGGCCCGCGCGTCACGCCGCAAGCCGCTGCCGCTGCCGGCATGCGCAGCTTCGAGCAGGACGCCGATGCCGTCATGTCCACCGTGGGCACACAGCGCGCACAGAAGCTGGTGCGCAGTGCGCTGCTGGTGGTCGTGCTGCTGATCATCTGGGCCTCGCTGGCCAAGGTCGATGAGGTCACCAAGGGCGAGGCCAAGGTGATCCCGTCCAAGCAGCTGCAGGTGATCCAGTCGCTGGACGGCGGCGTGGTGTCGGAGATCCTGGTCAAGGAAGGCCAGGTCGTCGAGGCCGGCCAGTTGCTGCTCAAAATCGACGAGACCCGCGCCACCTCGGGCGTGCGCGAAAGCGCGGCCCAGGTGTTCTCGCTGCGGGTGAAGCTCGCGCGTCTGAAGGCCCTTTCGGGCGGCACCGCTTTCAGCCCGCCCGTGCCACGCGATGGCGATCTGGAAGAAGCCCGCATCGTGGAAGAAGAGCGGCAGCTCTACGACTCCCGCCGCAACGAGCTCAGCGCGCTGGTCGGCATCAGCGAGCAGCAGTTGGCCCAACGACGCCAGGAGCAGGCCGAGGCCCGCGCTCGCCGCGACTCTGCCGCGCGCAGCATGGAGCTGGCACAGCAAGAGCTGAACAAGACCCGTCCGCTGCTGGCCACCGGCGCCGTCTCCGAGGTCGACGTGCTGCGCCTGGACCGCGAGGTCTCCCGTGCCCGCGGCGAAATGGAGCAGGCCAGCGCCCAGATCGCCCGCACCGGCGCCGGCATGGCCGAGGCCGGCCGCAAGATCCAGGAAACCGACCTGGCCTTCCGCAACGAGGCCCGCAAAGAATTGTCCGAAGTGCTGGGCAAGCTCAATGCCCTGAACGAAGGTGCCGTGGCCCTGGCCGACAAGGTGGACAAGTCCCAGGTGAAATCGCCTGTGCGCGGCCGCGTGCAGCGCCTGCTGGCCAACACCGTGGGCGGCGTGGTCACGCCGGGCAAGGACATCCTGGAAATCGTGCCCCTGGACGACGCCCTGGTGCTGGAAGCCAAGGTGCAGCCGCGCGACATCGCCTTCATCCACCCAGGTCAGGCCGCGACGGTGAAGTTCACGGCCTACGACTTTGGCATCTACGGCGGCCTGGACGCGGTGGTGGAAAACATCAGCCCCGACACCGTCACCGATGAGCGCGGCCAGAACACCTTCTACGTGGTGCGGGTGCGCACCCACCAGGCCAACTTCAGCGACAAGATGCCGATCATCCCGGGCATGACGGCCGAAGTGGACGTGCTCACCGGCAAGAAAACCGTCATGGCCTACCTGCTCAAGCCGGTGCTCAAGGCCCACAGCCACGCCCTGCGCGAGCGCTGATGCCCACGGCGAGGGCCCCGGGAGGGGTGCCTCGCCACAGCGCTTTCGGCCTGGGCTCACGCCCGGTCGAAAGCTCAGCCTCAAGCTCGCCTTAAGGCCCACGCCAAGCCCTTCGGCGTGATCAATTGCCTACAGAGGCGCCCTCCTCCCTCCGATAACCGATCAGCTGGTTCAGTCTGGTCGGCTTGCGGGTGCGTGGTCCATCCCCACAAGCTGCCAACCCTGATGCCCGACGGTGCTTAGGCGGTGCGATTTCAGCCCAAGGGCAGGAATTGTTCACACAAGCCACTGCGGGACTCGGTCCTAAGACAAAGCCACAACGCCATACTCACAACGCAGTTACATTTTGAGAGGTTTTGCCATGCCCAAGTCGTCCGCGCATGCCCCCAGTGGTGTCGTTTCAACCCTCCAGGGGCGTGCCAACGTCGTTCGGGCGGGCGAGGAGGCGCCTCAGGCGCTGAAAGTGGGAGACACCATCGCCGCGGGCGACGTCATCCTGGCCGCAGCAGACACCCGCATCGAAGTGAGCAACGGTGCGGGCCCGGCCTGGATGCCGCACGATGTGACCCTGGCTGCGGCCGACACGCCCGCCCGCGCGCCCACAGGCGCTGGCGCCACCGGACGCGCCAGCGTTGCCGCGAAAGCCGCCGTTGCGCAGGACCTGGACGATGTGCTGGGCGCCGTGGACCGCGGTGACGCCGACGCCGCTGCGGCAGCGGGCCTGACCGGTGGCGGCGGGGCCTCGCTGAGCGGGGGCCTGCGCGTGGACCGTGTGATCGAAGTGGTGACGCCGCAAGCTTTCAGCGAGAGCGCTGCGCGTGAAGGCGTCACCGGCCTGGTGCAGACCACCGCACCCCAAGCCAGCGCCACCGCTGCCGACGTACCCACCGGCCCGGTCACACCTGCCAACGTTGCCCCCAATGTGGGCAACTACAGCCAGGTCACCAACGAGGACCAATCGGTGTCGGGCAAGGTGCAAGGCAGCGACAGCAACGGCGACAGCCTCAACTACAGCAAAGCCAGCGACCCGCAGCACGGCAAGGTCGTGGTCAACGAAGACGGCAGCTACACCTACACCCCCAACGCCAACTACAACGGTGGCGACAGCTTCACCGTACTGGTGTCCGATGGCAAGGGTGGCACCGCCCTGTCCACGGTGAACATCGAGGTCACTCCGGTCAATGACCCGCCGAAAATCACAGACCCGAATGGCAACATCGACCCGGTCACGGGCCACTATACAGCCACGACCGACGAAGACAAGCCCGTCTCCGGCAAGGTCTCGGCCACCGACGTCGATGGCGACACCCTGACCTTTGCCAAGGGCTCCAACCCCGCCCATGGCACCGTCACCGTCGATGCCCAAGGCAACTGGACCTACACCCCGTCCAAGGACTACAACGGTTCCGACTCCTTCACCATCACGGTCTCCGATGGCAAGGGCGGCACCGCCACCGCCACCGTCGACATCGGCGTCACGCCTGTCAACGACCCGCCCAAGTTCGACACGCCCACCGCCGGCAATGGCGACCCGGCCACGGGCCACTACACAGCCACCACCGACGAAGACAAGCCCGTCAGCG